>Ga0163144_10001737_pt1 | contig 50947 bp, 39 predicted proteins | sample OliLak19BULKMAT1_FD_123175 | JGI IMG/M metagenome (GOLD analysis project Ga0163144, IMG submission 123175) | Freshwater microbial mat bacterial communities from Lake Vanda, McMurdo Dry Valleys, Antarctica - Oligotrophic Lake LV.19.BULKMAT1 | ecosystem: Environmental > Aquatic > Freshwater >... | reverse complement strand
GGCGGCGGATGCCACCACGGTGATCGGCAACCAAGGCACGATCGAACGCTTGATGATCAACGGCGGACCGTTCGCTCCCGAAGGGGACGGCGGCGGCAGCGGTGACTCGGGCGTGGCCTCGGCTCTGGCCAGCAGCAGTGGCATAGCGCAAAAGCGTCAATCACCGGCACAGCGAATCGACGGGAGCCGCGAGTCCGGAGGATTGGTCACGGGTGGATTCGGCAGAGCAACCGCGCGCTCGCTGACTATCGTGCGTTATGCCGACGAGTCGCGGAAGGAGCAGAGACTCGAATTTGGTCCGTCCGCCGCTGACGTCGACGGTCACGAATCGCTCGACGACGAACTCCTGACGGTCCTTGCCAACCGGCGGCCGACCTGAACCGCCGAGAGACCCTGGCGTCACTCGCGATTTAGCTCCTGCCAGATCGCGGCGAACCAGAGCAGCGCGGCGCGGCGCTGGCCGATGCCCGAGAAATGCCGGCGCGTGCCCAGGCCGCCGCGGCTGTCGCCACCGAGAATGTCGGTGTCCGGTCCGGGGCGAAATCCGGGCGTCGCCCAGAGGCGGTCGATCGCCGCGCGGATCCGCCCTTCGCCGTCTGGGTCATTGTAGACCGTGGGGTGTAGCGTGCTCTTTGCCAAAAGCCAAGGCGGTTCGAAGCCCCAATCGCGCGCCAGCGCCTGGCGAATCTTGGTCATGTTGTCCACGTAATAGTCGGTCGAGCGATGCTCGATCACATCCGACTCGCCCTGCTGCCAGAGCACGGCGCGAAAGCGGCCGATCGACTTGCCGGCGTCGGAAAGTTGCTCATAGAGCTTCTCGCCCGGCAGCCATTGCCGCGTGGCGGTGCCGCCGACCGCCACGTTGACAAAGCCGATAGGTACCCGGATCGCCGGCAACAGCAGGTCGCCGGTCGACGGCCAGATCGTGCCGCCGTCGCCCACATTGGGCTGCGGATCATGGGCCACGCGCCAGGTTTTTTGCTGCACGTCGTAGGCCGCGACCCGGCCCTGTGGATCGTCGACTTTGATGACCTCGTCATTGGCGCCGACGGCATACGACTGTCCGGCGACCACGAACACTTCGCCAACGCCAAAAGGTTCAACGCTCGCCGTGAATAGCGTCTGCTCGCCGCGCCTCGCGCGCAGCCCCAGGCGATACCAACCCCCGCCGGGCACGCGGGCCGTCGCCCGCCAGAGGTCTAGCTCGCGCTTGCCGGCGATCGGCGACCAATCGACCACGGGTTTCATTGCCTCACCGCCTTCTTGGGCCAGCGTCAGGACTTGATACTCAAAACCGGCGCCATCCAAACCGGCGCCATCCAACTCCGCGCCGGCAATGCCCGCCAACGAGAGCTCTACGGGCACCTGCGCAAAACCCAGCGACGTCGCTAGTGGCCCGTGCACGTGCGCCTCGCGGGGCCGAAACTCTTCGCGCTGCACAACCTGATATAGCGCCGGGCGCAGCAGCCGGGGCTGAATCGGTTCGCCGGCCAGCAAGTGACCAGGGGCGAAAACGAATGCCAGCACGCCCGCGAGCATTCCCACGTGTCGCGCGACCTCCGAATAGCGAGAGCCAAGCATCGACGAAACTCCAAGAGGATAAGCGAGGTTGGATCTTAGCGCTGGGCGGGCCATTTGCCCGGGGCAAGACGCTTCGCCGCGGGCAAGAAGCTTCAGGGCGGGCCGGGTCAGGAGTTCGTCAGATAAGGCAGGTCGAGGATGATCTGGGTGCCGCTGCCCGACGCGCTGGCGATCGTGCAACGACCACCGGCGATGCGGGCCCGCTCGTTCATGCCGCGCAGGCCGTGTACGCCGCGGGGACGCTCGGGCAGGTCGAAGCCGACGCCCCAATCGCGCACTTCCAGGTGCACCCGGTCGCCGCGCCGCGCCAGCTCGACCCGAACCTTCTGACTGTGGCTGTGCTTATAGACGTTGGTCAGCGCCTCCTGGGTAACGTGGTACACGGCGGCTTCGATATTGGGAGCCATGCGTCCCAGGTTGTCGTCGGCGACGAACTCGACCTGCACATGGGCCCGTTCTTCTTCCTCGATCAGTTGCTGCACGGCGGCCACCACGCCGCAATCGTCCAGCACGGGCGTGTGCAAGCCGTTGATGATGCGGCGCCCCTCGTTCACGGTCTTGCGCAGCACGCTCAACACGTTGTCGAGCTGCGCGGCCAGCGTGGCCGAGGTCACATCGTCGCGAATACTCTCCAGCTGCATCAGCGCGCCGGTTGCGTATTGCACCAGGCCGTCGTGAATCTCGTAGGTCACGAGTTGCCGTTGCTGGTCCTGCGCCAGGATGGTGTGCCGCAACAACTCCTGCTCGGCCTCCAGGTTTTCCAGGGCCTTGATGCGGTCGGTGATGTCGGTGGAGATACCGCCGACCGCCGCGATTCGGCCGGCCGCGTCGCGAATCGGAAACTTAACCGTGATGTAGGTGTGCAGGCCGTCTGCTTGCGGCACGGTCTCTTCGACCTCCACGGGCTCGCCCGTCTCGATGACCGTGCGATCGTTGGCCAGCAGCTTCGCGGCCACGTCCTTGGGATACAGTTCCTGCGCAGTGCGCCCGGCGACGTCGCTGTCGCGCATGCCAAACAATTCCACCCAGCGGCGGTTGACCAGCAGGTAATGACCTTCCAGGTCTTTCAGATAAATCACCGCGGTGGTGTTGTCCAGAATTCCTTGCAAGCGGGCCTCGCTGGCGCGAACGATGTCTTCGGCCAATTGCCGCTCGGTGACGTCCACGACCGTGCCGACGTAGCCTCGCAGCGCGCCGGTCGAGCTGTGAATGGCTGTGGCCGACCCGACCGCATAACGCACGCCGCTCTGGCGGTGCAGGAAGCGGAACGGAGTGACGAAGCTGCGGCCGTGCCGAAGCGAGCGTCGCGCAATAGTAAACACCTTGCGTTGATCGTCGGGGTGCACAAAGCGGGTCCAGCCCAGGTCCAACGGCTCATCAGGTTTTGCGCCGGCGACCGAGCACCAGGCCTCATTGACGAACAGGCAGCGGCCCTCGGCGTCGGTTTGAAAGATTCCGACCGGGGCGTGCGTCGCCAAGACGCGAAACCGCTCCTCGGCCTGGCGCAGTGCGAGCTCGCCCTCCATCCGCTCGGTTATGTCGGAGCAGACGCCGACCATCTGCATCGGCCGGCCGCGCTCGTCGCGCAGCGTCTGGCCAAAGCCTTCGATCCAGCGGGTCTGGCCGTCGGGCGTGAGAATGCGATAGGTCATCCGCGACGTTTCCGGGCCATCCTGCAGAATCTGATGAATGCGCACCGTGTCGTCCGGATGGACGTTGGCCATCGACTCGGCCAGCGTGCCGCCAAACGTGCCGGGCGCCACGCCATGTACCGCTTCCATGCTGGCCGACCAGATGACCTTGCCGGTGTGCATGTCGACCTGCCAAGACCCCAGCCGACCGGCCTCCATCGCCAGGAGCAATTGCTGGCGGCTGTCGCGCAGCTCGCCTTCGGTGACTCGCCGATTGGCGATTTCACGCTGCAACGCGCGTCGCACCCGGTGTTCTGAGTTGCACAGCGCGACCAGGACCAGGCCCAGCACGAAGTACAGGATCGAAGCGGCCTGAAACGGCCGATCGAAGTGCTCGCCGCTGGCCGACATGTGAAATAACACTGCGGGCAACGCGCCGACCAACAGTGTCACCAGCGAAGGTCCCAAGCCGAGGAATCGCCCGCTGATGTAGGTGCCGACCAGAAACAGGGTGTAGGCGAAGCGATAGCCCAGGAACGGCACGAGAGTGTAGCGGATAGCCGCGGCCAGCAGGACGATGAGCAAGGCCAGGCCGTAGCGTCGCAGAAATGCGTGCATGGTGCGGACCGCAGTGGGAGCGACAGAAGGGGGACAACGCAAGCTTCACGAGCCATTATAGTCGGACCAGGGGGGCGCTTCCGAGAGACCGCATCGGGGGGCGGGCAATCGCGGCGATTCGTGCGGTAAACCGTTGTCTGTCGGGCGCTTCGGCGACGTAGACCGGATCACTCCGGGCCATTTCTCACGGAAACGACTGCCGCGCAGGCTCGCGCTACCACGGTGGTAAGGCGCTGCTAGAATGGTCCAGACGCGGCGACCCCCCGCCGCGTGCGCGCGACCCGATTGACGGTCCTGATCTCGATACCCTCCACGCAACCGGCTTCCCAGGGTTCTTGGCATGCTGCGGATACTGGGTTCAAGCAAGCGGTTGTGCGACGGCGTGTCGCGGCGTGACTTCTTGCAGGCTGGCAGCCTCGGTCTGCTGGGGCTGGCAGGGCAGGGGGCGCTGGGCGCCGTGCCGGCGATCGCCGCGGCGGCCGAGCCCGCCAGCGGCACGTTTGGCCGGGCCAAGCGGTGCGTGTTTCTCTATCTCTATGGCGCGGCCAGCCAGTTGGAGACCTTCGACCCCAAGCCTGACGCCCCGTTGGAGGTGCGCGGAGAGCTGGGCAGCATCGCCACCAGCGTCCCCGGCGTGCGGATCGGCGAGCTCTTGCCCGAGACGGCCAGGGTCGTGGATCGCACTACGATTGTGCGGTCGATGACACATCGTTATCCGCTGCATGCGTCGGCCTTCACGATGACGTCGATCCCGACGATCGACGTGCCGCTGCAGATGAGCCCCCGCGATCCGCGGCACTGGCCCTACATCGGCTCGGTCGTGGACTACCTGGCCGATCAGAGCGGCGAGGCTCCGGGCAAGATCGCGCGAAATATCGGCCTGCCTTGGCGGCTGAGCTCGCGGCGGCCTTATGCCGCGGGGGACAACGCAGGACCCTATGGCGCCTGGCTGGGTCGCGCGTACGATCCGCTGTGGACCGACTTTCACGGGCAGGGCACCCGGACCTCGACCTATACGTTTGGCAATCAGACGATTCGCTGTCAGGACCCCTATGGGCCGCTGGAGCCGCATTGCCGCTTTGGCTTGTCGAGCGACGCGCAGTTGGGCGAGGGGATCACGCTCGACCGTTTGAACCGTCGCCGCTCGCTCTTGGGGCAATTGGACGACGCCCGTCGGCTGGCCGAGGGGAGCGCCGCGGCGCGTTCGTTTGATGATTTTCGCCAGCAGGCTTTTTCGTACCTGACCACCAGCACGCTCAGCGACGCGCTGGATGTGGCCCGCGAGCCGGACAAGATGCGCGAGCGGTATGGCATGAGCTTGTTTGGCCAGGCGACCCTGGTGGCGCGGCGCTTGTTGGAGGCGGGCACGCAGTTTGTCACCGTGCTGTGGGACGAGTTTGAGCTGGTCAACAGCGCCTGGGACACGCACTACTATCACTACGAGCTGCTGCGCGAGCAGCTTTGCCCAGGCTTGGATCGGGCGTTGTCGACGTTGATCCTCGACCTGGAAAGCCGCGGCATGCTGGACGACACGCTGGTGGTCTGCACCACCGAGCACGGCCGCACGCCCAAGCTGGAGAACGTGCCAGGCGGTGGGCGCGGACACTGGGCGCAGGCCTACTCCACGCTCTTGGTCGGTGGTGGCGTGGCTCGGGGCAAGGTCGTGGGCCGCACCGATAAGATTGCCGGCACCGTGCTCGACACGCCGATCTCGCCCAAGGACATCCTGGCCACGATGTATTATCTGCTGGGCATCGATCCCGAGCGGACGATACCCGACCGCCTGGGCCGCCCGATCGCGGTCGCCGGCGAAGGCAAGGTCCGGCACGAGTTGCTGGCCTGAGGCCGCCCGAGCGAGCCGACGCTGGCATTCTGCTTTTCGGCGTGACATGATAGTGCGTCGCCGGTCCTTCCGATCCATCGCCAAGGGTTCTTGCCATGCGTTTGCCGATCGTGTCGCGTTTGTTTGGGTTGGGCTTGGTCCTCTTTTCGGCGATATTGGCATGGGTTGACTCGTCCGTCGCAGGCGAGCTCAAGGCCGGAGTGGCCCGGATCGACATCACGCCGGGGTTGGACCTGAAGTCGCCCTTGGGCGGCTACGGCGAGCGGATGAATAAGCCGGCTGAGGGCGTGCACGATCGCATCTATGCCAAGGCCCTGGTCCTCAGCGACGGCGAGCACAAGTTCATCCTGCTGACGGCCGACCTGCTGGGCTTTCCGCCGCCGGTGAAGCCGGCACTCTTGAATCGCCTGGGCGACGGTTGGAAAGCCGAGCAGCTGATGCTGCTGCCGAGCCACTCGCACACCAGCATCGAAATGAACGCCATCAACACGCTCAACACCTTCGACGTGCCGCAAATTGGCATCTATAGCGCCCGGGTCTATGAGTTTCTCATGGAGCGGCTCTACCAGGTCGTCGTCGCTGCTGAGAAGAACCTGACACCGGTCACGGTCGGCACTTCCAGCGTGATGCTCGAAGGTTGGAACCGCAACCGCCGCAATGGCCCCGTGACCGACAAGGAGCTGACCCTCACGCGCATCGACACCACCGCCGGCAAACCGCTGGCCGTGCTGGTGAACTTCACCGCCCATCCGACGTTCATGGCGCCTGAGGATATGTGGTTCTCGGGTGATTGGCCGGGCCACCTGCAGCGCACACTCGAGTCGCTCATCGGCGAAGGCGTGACCGCCATGTACTACAACGGCGCCGAGGGAGACCAGGCGCCCGCCGGCCGACCCGACGCGGGCGAGAGCCATTGGGAGCGGGCCGAGCGCTATGGCCGTGACCTGGGTGTCGTCTCCTGGAAACAATGGCAGACCACAAAGCCGGAGCCTGGCGCGAAGCTGGCTTACACGCGTCACTCGATCGAGCTGCCGCAGCGGACCTGGCATCCTGACTTCACCAAGACCGGCGGCGCCGAATATGGCCTGAGCGAGAAGCTGCTGAGGGAAATGCTGCCGCGAATGTTCCCGGCGGCGGCCGATAGTGTCTCGCTACGGCTGGGAGACTTGGTCATCGTCGGCATCCCCGGCGAGATGGCCGCGTCGCTGGGTCTGAAGATCAAGGCCGAGACGGCCCGGTTGACCGGCGCCAAGCATCCGGTCATCGGCGGCCTGGCCGACCAGTGGATCAGCTACATCCTGCCCAAGGACGAGTATCACAAGGCCGGCTACGAATCGAGCGTGAGCTTTTACGGCGAAACCTTGGGCGACACGATCGTGGCCGGAGCCATCGCCGGCGTCGGCGAGCTGGGCAAATAGCGAGCTCGCCTGTCAAAAGTTCGCGCTGCTACTTGGCCGGATTGGTGATGCAGTAAATCTGCGTTGCCGTGCGCACCAGCAGCTTGCCCTGGCTGATCGCCGGCGTGGCGACAGTCAGCTCGTCCAGGTCGTTGGTCCGCTCGATATTGAACTCGCGGCCGACCGGCATCACGAAGGTCTTGCCATTTTCGTCCAGGAAGAAGACCTTGCCGTTGTAGGCCCAGGGTGACGCCGTGAACTTGGCCCCCTGCGGAAACCGGGTGCGGTCATAGACGAGCTCGCCCGTCTTGGCGTCGTGGCAGGTGAGCATGCCCTGGTCCAGCAGCGTGTAGTAGTATCCGCCATAGACGATGGGCGAGGTGTTGTAGGGACCCATCTTCTCGAGCGACCAGGCGATGAACTCGTTGGCCGTTTCTTTGTCGGCCAGCGTGATGTCACCTTTCGCGCCGGGTCGAACCGCGTAGACCGGGCGGTTCTTATCCTGGAAGTAGCCCGACGTGATGTACAGCAGGCCGTCGACCACGAACGGCGAGGGAATGGTCAGGTTGGACATTCGGCCATCGAAGTGCCACAGCAGCTCGCCGGCTGGGGAGTAGGAGCGGATCTCCTTTTTGCCGCTGGCGACGATCTCGGTCTGTCCGTCGTGCGTCCAGACCAGCGGAGTGGCCCAGGTGCTCTTCTCATCGCGCGTGGTCTTCCAGCGAGGCTCGCCGGTGGCGCTGTCGAAGGCGGCGATGTACGACTCCTCGGAGTTGTCATAGACCATGACGACCTGGTCGCCTTGTATCACCGGCGACGCGGCAGCGCCGTAGCCAAACAGCGTCTTCTTGGGTTCGATCTCGTGGGCCCAGACCTGCTTGCCGGCGAAGCCGTAAGCATAAAGACCGACGTCGCCGAACAGCACGTAGACACGCTGGCCGTCGGTCGTGGGCGTTTCGGCCGCGTAGGTGTTTTTTGGATGGCGCGGCACTTGGGGCTTGCCGGTATGCGCCTCGTGCTTCCACAGCACTTCGCCGGTCGCGAGGCTCAGGCAATAGACCATCCAGTGGTGGACCGTGTCGGGCGGTTCGCCGCGACCGCCGCCCAGGTAGAGCCCGGCCTTGGGCTTTTCGTAGTCCTCATCGCTGTGCACCGCCGAGACAAACACGCGGTCGCCCCAGACGATCGGGCTGCCCCAACCCCAGCCCGGGATCGCGGCCTTCCACAGCACGTTGGTCGAAGTGTCCCAGGTGTCGGGCAAGCGCGGGTCGTCGGCGACCACGCCCGTGGCATCCGCGCCGCGAAAGCGAGGCCAGGTCTCTTGCGCCGTCGCGGCCGCATTGAATAACAGCAGCACCGTGAAGGTCAGACCAACCGCACGCCTCATTTGCACGCTCATGGATCCCTCGCCGAGTTGCTGGAGCTACTTGTGAACGACCTTGTCGCGGCCGCGGCCCGCTTGGCTCACCGTGCCGCGCTGCTGTCCTGGCCGGCCAACTTGGCTCGCCAGGCCGGATACTCCTTCGCGAGCATAGGCTGTGGCCAGCCGCCATACCAGGGCGTGCCGGTGCGCCGCTCGCGTTCGACCTCGGCCATGGTGTAGCGCTTCACCGCGTCGCGACCCGCGAAGATGGGCCGATTGGTGCCGATCTCGTAGTGCCGCGCCCAGGTCGGCGGGGCGCTGGCGTCGGGCACCACCACAAAATCAAAGTCGGCCTTATGCCTTAGGAATTCTTCCGGCGGTGCTTTGATCCGCTCGACCTTGATGCCCGAGAGCCGCACCTCGGTCAGCCATTTGGCGGCGGCGTCCACGGCGGCCACGACCTCTGGGCTGGGGCGGTCGAGCTGCATCAGGTAGCGCATGATGTTGGTCGTGTCCTGCGGGCAGATCGAGGCCAGTTCAAACGTCCGCGCGCTGGCTGGCTCGAGCGTGGCGGCGTCGTGCTGCTGGCACCAGCCGGTCAATTGGTCGTCCACGCGAATCTGGCACTGGAGGATGCAGTCGGTGCCGCGTGTCACGGCGTCGGCGGCACGTTGCTTTCGCTCAGCATCCAGCCATTTCCAGTGCGGGGCGCCGTCGGCCGCGTCTTTCAACACTTCCAAGATGCCGATCATCACGCCGTCGTTGAACGTGACGTGCGCCGAGTAACCCTTGGCAGCCGGGTAGCGCTGCGGAAATCCGCCATTGGGCAGTTGCGCGGCCAGCAGGAAATCAAAGCCGCGCAGACATGCCTCGCGCCAGGTCTCTTCGCCTGACATCGCATAGGCCCGCGCCAGGTAGTCGACCTGAGAATGAAGGTTGTGGTTGTCGAACGACGTGTCCGTGGCGTCGTGCGTGGCACGAAGGACTTCGCGCTGCTCATCCGTGAGCACCGCCGTCATGTCATAGTCCTTGGGCCAGCCGCCATTGGCCCGTTGAAACAGCAGGATGTTGGCGACGATTTGGGCGACCTGGTTTTTCGCATAACTGGGCTGGTCGGGCAGGGCCTGGATCACCCGCTTGTCGTCGCGGATGCGCCGCCAATGGTGGGCGCTATCCATGAAGCCCGACGTGTCGATCGCCGAGACCTTTTCTGAACGTCGCACCAGCACGACCCAATCCTGCTCGGGCTCCGCAGGCGGGGCGCCCAAGGCCCGCGGCGCGCCGCCGCTGAGCTGGGTGGTCGTGCCCGCAAACTCACCGCTGCGCGGGTTGTACCAGCGAACGTCGGCCATGCCCTTGAGGTCCGTGAGATCGAGCGTGCCGCTGGGCGAGCCGACTGGCAGGTAGACTGCGTAGACTTCGCCGCGCTTGGCAAAGACTTGGGCCGCCAGCGGCACGGTCTTGCCCTTGCCGATGCCTAGGGTGTAGGTCGCGCCGTCGGCGGCCAGCTCGTCGGCCGGTTCCATCTCCCAGAAAGGCAGCTCTTGCTCCATGAACTTTCGGGCATGCCAGACATAGCGCCACAGCTTCTCGCGCTCGGGGGTCTTGAAGGTGTCGGTCCGCAGCAGGTCGCCGAGGATGAACTCGATCATGCCGCCGGACATATAGGTCGGCCAGAGTTTTTCGCGGCGCTGGCCGTCGGCGTCGTCGACCGGAATGTGCGATGCTCGCTGACCGCGATCAAGCGTGAACTCGTCAAGGCTCACCGGTAGCGGTCGGCCGGCGGCCTTGGTCTCGCGCCGAAAGGCCTCGGTCACCTCGTGGATCGGTTTCTGGTTCAGTTGGATCGAGGTCATCGAGAATCGCGGGTCGCCAAACGTGAACCGCAGCATCTCCACTGGGTCGCCCGCGCTGTGCACCGTGATCGGATGGTCGTAAGGGTCGACGGCCAGCAAATAGTCGGCAAACGCGCGGACCCGGTCGGGGCCGAAGTTGAAGTTGAGGTTGTACTCCTCGCACAGGTTCCACTCGATCGCCAGGTGGTGACCGAAGCGGGCAATCATCTCGCGGTAGTAGAGCTTGCGTTCGGGACCTAGCTCGCCGTCGTCGAGTTCCCGCTTGTTCGCGGCCTCGGCCTCGTTGAACACGCAGTGCAGGAAGATCCCCAGCCGCTCGGCATGGTCGAAGACGGTTTCCCACTGCCGCAGCTTGACGGTGTCGTAGTGCAGGTTGTCGTTGGCCTCGCTTCCCTTCGGGTCGATCTCGCCGATCCAGGGCCAGACGTCCTTGCCGTCGCCGCCGATGTTCATGGTGAGAAAGTAAACGCTGTTGACGTGCTCGCGGGCCAGGTAATTGAGCGCGCCGATGATGCCGCGACCGCGACCGTCGCCCCAGTCGGGGTCACCGTCGCGCCAGTCTTCGACATGCGCGGCGTACTTGTGCTTGGGCGGCGTGTGGTCGAACCCGGCATAGCCCAGGAAATCCTCAGGCTCGTCGGTGCCGCCGCGAATCCAATAGGGTCCATCCTGAAACTTCAGATAGAAATTGTCGGCGTAGCGCAGGCGCCCCCACTTGAAGAAGCCGGGCGCGGTCTTGTCGATCGGTCCGATCTCGAGCGTGCCCGTGGCGCCCGGCAGCGGCACGTCTTGTCCCGCATCGGCAGCCAGTTGCACGGCGACACCGGGTCCGCTTTTGAGCGTCGCCTGATAGGTCCAGCGACCGGCGGCGTCGGGAGTGAACCGCACGCGCCACGCGCGACCCTTGCCGCCGCCGACTCCGTCGCCATCGAAGAAACCCGGCACGTCGTAACGTTGACCCGCGGGCCCGCGGAACACGACCTGCAAGCGATAGTCCAGAAACGGATTGGGCGACGAGTCGGTCTCGGCCGCCACAGGTCCGGCAAAGGTCAGTGTGACGGGATGCCAAACGGCCAGCCGGCCGTCAATATGCGCGTCGCCAGCGGCCACGCCGGCAGCCACCAACAACGTGGCAAGCAGAGTAGAAGTCATGAAGAAACTCGTTGGAGTGGGGGGCAGGTCAAAGCGAGGTTGGACCCACGGGGCAAAGCGACACAAGTCGGCCCGTGGTCTGGCAATTCTAAACCCGAGGCCTGTCAGACGGTAGGTGCCCGCTCGCCGTGGATAGGCCACATTGGACCGCCAGAAACCCGATATTTCGGCCCGTTTGCGGCTCGTGCCTCGACCTATATTTGACTACGGGGCCGCCGAGGATGCGACTTGGCGGTGCGCCGGTTTGTTATCATTTAGCTATCGAGACTTTTTGCGAGGGTGTCATGAGTCAGCCAGGCTCTCGGTTTGAGGTCACGCGTCGGCGGTTTGCTTTTTGGGTCGGGTTTGGCCTGTTCAATCTGGCCGAGACACTCCAGGCGGACGTGCTCGACGATCTGGCGGCGCGGTCGATGCGCGCCACCGAGCCCAAGGCTCCGGCCGACCCCGCCGCGCGGCCCGAGCACTGGACCGCGGCCGAGAACAACACCTGGCATTGGTTCGAGCGCGAGAACCTCATCGACGGTCGCTGGAAGCTGACCGGCATCACTACGCCGATCCACAAGATGACCGGCGAGCGCTACACGGGCCGCGACGGATACCTGGACGACGCTTTGGTGCCCGACGCCGTGCGTCGCGGTGAGGTGACGACCGCGGTCGACGAGTCGGATAACGCAATCGAGGACGACCCGGGCCAGGCCAACCCGAATCGCCGGGCGCGTCACGGCCGTCCGCCTAGCCGCTGGTTGCGCAGTCTGAAGGCCGATGAACTGCGGATCTGGCTCAAATCGATTGACGTGCCCGAGGCGGGCGTCAGCGGCATGACCTATTGGGATCATCTGACGCGCGACCATTCGTTCGACCCGGTGCGAATCGTCGGGCTGACGATTGATGAGCAGGCCATGCTCCACGCGGCGGCCCACGCAGGCTACTAGAGCGCTGTTCGCGGCGGGTTGCTTCGCGCGTGGACGGCGCTTATTCTGGCGGCTGATATTTCTCACCGGCCTGGCCGCCCATGACGATCTCTGCAGACGAACCTGTTGAAGTTGCCGGCGAAACTGCGCCGGCCGGGTCGGTTTCGCGCGTAGTTCTGGCCAGCTTTATCGGCACCACGATCGAGTGGTACGACTTTTTTCTGTACGGCACGGCCGCGGCGCTGGTCTTCAACGAGTTGTTCTTTCCGACGCTCGATCCACGGGCCGGCACGATGGCGGCGTTTGCCACGTATGCCATCGGGTTCTTTGCCCGGCCGGTGGGCGGCGTCGTGTTTGGCCACTTTGGCGACCGCATGGGTCGCAAATCGATGCTGGTCACGACGCTGGTGATGATGGGGCTGGCAACCTTCTTGATCGGCGTGCTGCCGACCTACGATCAGGTGGGCATCGCCGCGCCGCTGGCCTTGGTCGCGCTACGATTTGTGCAGGGCTTCGGCGTCGGCGGCGAGTGGGGCGGCGCCGTGCTGATGGCGGTCGAGCACGGCCACCAGGGTCGCCGCGGCCTGTACGCCAGTTGGGTGCAGGCGGGCGTGCCGGCCGGCATGTTGCTGGCCACGGCCGTCTTTGAGTTGTTCTCGATGTTGCCCAACGATCAGTTTCTGCGCTGGGGTTGGCGGGTGCCGTTTCTGCTGGGCATCGCGCTGTTGGCCGTCGGGTTGTTCATCCGCTTGCAGGTCTTTGAGAGCCCTGTCTTCGCCGCGGCCTTGAAGCGCAAGCCACCGGCCGGCCTGCCGTTCTTCGAGGTCCTGCGCAAGCACCCACGAAATATTGTCCTCGCCATGGGGGCCCGATTTGCCGAGAACGGCTGCTTCTATATCTTCACCGTGTTTGTGCTGACCTACGCGACGACCGAGCTGGGCGTGGCGCGTTCAACGGTGTTGAACGCCGTGCTGGTCGCCTCTGCCGTGCAGTTCTTCGTGATTCCATTCTTCGGCGTGCTGTCCGACCGCGTCGGGCGGCGGCCGGTGTACCTGGCCGGCGCGGCGGCAATGGCCCTGTTCGCGTTTCCATTCTTCTGGATGGTCAATACGACCAGCAGCGTGTGGATCACCGCCGCGATCGTGATCGGATTGATTGGTCACGCGGCCATGTACGCGCCGCAGGCGGCGTTTTTCTCGGAGCTGTTCGGCACGGAGGTGCGTTTCACGGGCGTGTCGATCGGCTATCAACTCGCCTCGCCGCTGGCGGGCGGACTGGCGCCGCTGATCGCGACGGCGCTTTTGGACCGTAACGACGGTCAACCTGGGGGCGTGGCCATCTATATGATCGTGCTCGCGGCAATCACGCTGGTGAGCGTCTGGCTGGCGGCCGAAACACACCGCAGCGAATTGAGCGACCACGATGGTTGAACGACATTACGCATCGATTGGCCTCGCGCTCGCACTAGCATCACTGTTGGCAGCAACGGTCGCCTCGGCGGACGAAGTGTTGTGGCGAGCCGGCGTGGCCAAGGCGATCATCACGCCGGACGACCCGGTTTGGCTGGCCGGCTATGGCACCAGGCGACCGCCGGACGGCAAGTTGCACGAGCTGTGGATGAAGGCGCTGGCGCTCGAAGACGACCAGGGTCGCAGGGCCGTGCTGGTGACCAGCGATTTTCAGGGCGTGCCCAAGAGCATGAGCGATCGGGTCTTTGCCGGATTGAAGGAGAAGCATGGCCTGGAGCGGCACCAGGTGATGTTCACCTTTTCGCACAATCATTGCGGACCGCGGCTGGGCGACGACCTGGTCGACTATTATCCGGTAGAGCCTGAGCAGGTCGCGCTGGTGGAGCGCTATACGGCGCAAATGGTTGAGCGCGCGGTCACCATGGTCGGCGAAGCAATCGGCCGACTCGCGCCGGCGCGGCTGCAAACGGGGCAGGGCAAGGCGACCTTTTCGGTGAACCGCCGCAACAATCGCGAGGCGGATGTGCCAGTGCTGCTGGCCGAGGGCAAGCCGCTCGTGGGCCCGGTGGACCACACGGTGCCCGTGCTCATGGTCACGCGCCCCGACGGTCGCCTGGAGGCGATCTTGTTTGGCTATGCCTGCCATCCCACCACGCTCAGCTTCATGACCTGGTGCGGCGACTATCCCGGCTTTGCACAGCTGGAGCTGGAAGCCAAGCACCCCGGCGCGACGGCGATGTTTGTCAACACCTGCGGCGGCGATCAAAACCCCTTGCCGCGCCGCAGCGTCGAACTGTGCCAGCGCTATGGTCACGAGCTGGCTGCGGCGGTCGAAGACGTGGTAAAGCAACCGCTAAAACCGGTGTCGCCTGGTTTGCGGACCGCGTTTGCTTATGTCGAGCTACCTTATTTGCAAGTCGCCACCCGCGCCCAGTTGCACGAGGCAATGCAGAGCAGCAATGCGATCCTGGCCCGCTGGTCCGCGCGGATGCTTGAAAAGCTGGACCGCGGCGAGACGTTTCCCAAGTCCTATCCTTACCCGGTGCATGCCTGGCGACTTGGAAAAGAGACGCTCTTCGTGGGTCTGGGGGCTGAGTCGGTGGTGGATTACGCGCTGCGGTTCAAACGCGAGTTTGGCCCGGGCACCTGGGTCTGCGGATATGCGGACGACATGATCGCCTACATTCCGTCGCGCCGCGTTTGGGAAGAAGGGGGTTATGAAGGCGGGTCCAACCTTTATGAGTATGGTCGTCCGGCATTTCGCTGGTCCGGCGACATCGAAGACCGCATCGCCGCCGAGGTCCAGAAGCTGGTCAAGCAGGTGCGCGAGTGATGGCAAGTTAGTGCGCCTAGCTCGCCCGCTTCTTCTTGACCCGCCGGGTGCGGGCGGCCGGATGCGCCGAGTGCCTGGACGTCGAGCGGCTCTTGAGCGGTCCTTTTGTGTGGCGCTGGGCCTTGGCCGTCTTGGCAACGCTTTCGCGCAGCACGTCCATGAAGTTGATGGTCCGCGGCTCCTCGGCCGGGCCCTCGTCGTCGCCCGACTCGATCACCGCGGTCTTGCCGCGCTTGATCTTCTGTTCGATCAGCTTCATCAGCTCGCCGCGATACTCATCCTTGTAGGCGGCCGGCTTCCACGGTGAGCTCATTCCTTGCACGAGCTGGGCGGCGAGGTCGACCTCTTTCTGTGTGACCTTGTATTTGCGCAGATCGCTGGAGGGGATGTCAAAGTCGCCCAGTTCGCGCAGCTCCTGGTGAAACCTCAATAGCTCCAGGATCAGAGCGTCGCCTTGCACGATCAGCGCGGCCAGATGCTGCCGGGCGCGGATGACGATCGTGGCGATGCCAGCCATCTGCTGTTTGGCGGCCGCCTCGCGTAGCAGGACATAACCCTTCTCTCCTTTTTCGGTCGGCGTGATCAGGTACGGCCGGTCGAAGTAGCGGATGTCGATTTGCGAAAGTTCGACGAACTGTTCGATCTCAATCGTACGGGTCATTTTGGCCGAAGCGTGCGCCAACTCATCGTCGCTTAACAGCACGTAGTTGTTCTCGTCATACTCGTAGCCCTTGACGATCTTGTCCCAGGGCACTTCCTCGCCCGTTTCTTCATTGACCCGCTGGTAGCGGACACGGGCCGAGTTGCGGCTGTCGACCATGTGGAAGCTGACGTCCGTGCGCCGTTCCGCCGGATAAAGCTCCACCGGCACGCTGACCAAGCCGAACGAGATGTGGCCTTTCCAGACGGGTCGCGACATGGAATCTCCCCGCGATTCGAGTAGCTGGCTTTCGAGCGGTCACCCTGGCTGATTCAGCGCCGATCACGCGGAAGGAACTCCACGGAAATCACGCCGAATGTCCCGGTGCTAGCAGTGATAGCAACCGGCGTGCCTTGGCAAGCTTACCTCAGAATGACGAAATCATTCCCAAGAAAGTGAGCCAGCCGCGAAGAATCAGCCCGGGCCGCGAACCCGTTTCAGCTCTCGGGCAATGGCCGCACGGCCCATTTTTTTTAGCTCGGACATCAGGGCGGGATCGGCGGTCAGGGATCGGACCGCGGACGGGGCATCATTGGTCCCATTCTCGTCGGGCGACGCGACCGCTTCGCCGGTAGGCGATTCGCTCGGCGGGTCCTTCGCGGCGGCCTCGGCCTGGGCGGCTTCGGCCGACGGGAACTGCTCGGCGATGCGTTCCAGGACGTCGCTTTTGACCATGGCGCATTTGATGAAGCTGGTGAGCTGCACCCAGAAGTGCACTTCCCAGGTCAACTGGTTGTAGTAGGAGTCAAAGTCGGTGACCAGCACTACCGGTTGCGGCGACTTGACGACCAACGGATGTGCGAAGGCGATCCGCAGCATGTCGCGCTTGGTTTTCTCCACGTCGGGCATTCGTTCCAGCGCCACGGTGACGGTCAACTGCACGACGTTGTCGGAAAGCGTCAGGTTCGTAACGCTTTCATCCAGCAGCATCTTGTTGGGCACGATCACTTCGTGGTTGGTTTCGGTTTGCAGCCGCGTGCTCCGCAGGCCGATGTGCAGCACGGCGCCTTGAACCTTCGACAGCTCGACAATGTCGCCCACGCGAATCGGCTGTTCGGCCAACAGGATGATTCCGCTCATGAAGTTGTTCATGATGTCCTGGCTGCCGAAACCAATGGCGATCGCCGCGGCCCCGCCGATGAAGGCGAAGGCGGTGAGCGAAATGTCCAGCACCTGAAACGCGACCAGGCCAAAGGTCAGGCAGAGCACATAGAAGACGATCGAGCGCAAAGCGACAATTGTACCGCGGCCGAATCCGAGGCGGGTGAGCAAGTGCCGCCCCAAGACGCGGCTAAGCAGGTAGGCCAGCAGGACGCCGCCCGCGACGTAGCTGGCCAAGAGCAGCATCTGTCCGACGGTCACGCTTTCATCATCGGTTTCGGCGACGTCGCGATTGAAAAATGCGACAACGCGGTCGCCCAGCGAGCCCCAGGTGCCGCCGGTTTCCGCGATTTTGGCTTTGAGCTCGCGCCGATAGCGGCCGAGCATCCGCTGGAATGCTTGGTTGTCGGCGACCTCGGTCTCAACACGATCGCGCACTTCTCGCAGCGCCTCTTGATGGCGGCCTGCCAACGACAATTTCTCATCGTCGTCAGGTGCTGCGTGTCCGCCGTCGCGACCCGCGGCTGCCAGCTCCTTTCGCACGGTTGCCTGCTGCTCGGCGAGCGCGGAATTGGCGGCCTCGAGCTCGTCGGCAAACGTATCCAGCTCGTCCAGCCAGGCGTTCAAACTCTTGGCGTTGGCGGTGGAGCCGGAAGCGGCCAGGTCGTAGCGGTGTTGCCAGATTGGCCGCAGGTTGCGTCGGCGGTCGATCGCTTGCTCCAAGACAAGTACCTCGGCCTGGTAGGCCTCGCCGATATCCGAGAGCAACTCCGCGTCGGCCCGCGCATCGCCAGCGTGTAAAGCGTCCGGGTTAGTCTTTTCGCGGGCCGCTTTGCGTTCGCCTTCCAGGTCATCCAGTCGGGCGTCTATCTCACGTCGCTGTCGAACCAGCTTGTTTTCGGCCTCAGCGAGTCGTTCCAGCACCGTCCCGCGGTCGCGACTGGAGAAAGAAACGTCCGACTTGATCGCGGCGATCTTCTTTTCCAGTTCCTCCTGTCGGGCTTTGGACAGCTCCAGTCGCGTATCCTGGACCTCAACCTCGATCTGTTTGAGGCCGACTTTGGCGCGGCCGATCTGGGCGGTCAATGCATCAGCATCTAGCGGCGGCGTCGTGTCGACGGCTGCCGCTGAGGCGTTGGAAGCCTTCTCCCCCCTGGATTTCGGACCTGACACCGTGTTGTTCAACTCTTCATGGGCGGACTTGAGCGCCCGCTGGGCGATCGACTGAGCCGCTTCGATCGACTCGTGCCGAGCCTCTTCGACCGAAAGCTGGTCTTTCAGGTCGTCCAACAGCAGAAACGAGTAGGGCTTGGGTTCGTCTGGCGCGAATTTGTCCAGCGAGTCCAGGTTCGCGCTGATGCTCCGCAACTGCTCGTCAATTTCCTGCCGCTCGTCGAGTCGGGTGATCTGTTGCCTGGTCAGCCCCTCGAGCGCGTGCAGTTGCTCCAAGATCGTGTCGCGGTCCGGCGCTTTTTCTTCGTCGGAACCCGTGGCGCCAGCTTGTCCCTCGCCCGAAAGCTGCTCGATCTGTCGAACCAGCCGATCATGCCCCCGGCGAAGCAGCTGTATCCTGGCGCCGTCTGCGCGCGGCACGGCGGTTGCGGACTCATCGGCTCGGAGTTGCATCATGCCTGAGGCCGCAGCCAAAAACACAGTGACGACGATAAGCGGCAATTTGAGCGACGGCGGCATGATGTATGCTCTCGGGGGTGTTGAACGGTCAACGACCAGTCGCAAACGATGTGCCGAGCAGCAAAGGCTCAATTCGGCCGTTAACCGGCCGGACAGGGTGGTCATGAGACGGCCGGGCCGTCGGTTTTTTGGCCTGTTGGAACCGCCGCCGGGGCGGCGCGTAGCTGAGAAAAAGGACCTCCTCCGATGTCGCCGACCGACGAAACGCTATATGGCAATGTGCCTGACAAGTCGAAGGTCGCACTGCTCCTAATTGACGTGATCAACGACCTCGATTTCCCCGGCAGTCGGTCGCTATTGCGTTTTGCCGTGCCGATGGCTCGCCGGCTGGCCCGCCTGAAAACGCAGGCCCGAGAGCTTGGCTGCCCGGTGATCTACGTGAACGACAACTTTGGGCGGTGGCGGTCGGACTTCCAGAGCCAGGTTAAGCACTGCCTGGGGGATGGCGTCCCAGGTCGGTGTTTGGTGGAGCGGCTTCGGCCCGCGAACGATGACTACTTCGTGCTGAAGCCGACGCACTCCGGTTTTCACTCGACAACTTTGGAGTTGTTGTTGCGACACCTGGGCGCGCAGACCCTGATCATCACCGGGTTAGCTACCAACATTTGCGTGCAGTTTACCGCCAACGACGCCTACTTGCGGGGTTATCACGTGTGCGTGCCGCGCGATTGCGTGGCGGCCAACTCGGCCAAACTGACCGCTGAGGCCCTCAGCCAGATGCGCTCTGTGCTCAAGGCCGACGTGATTGATTCACGTGCGATCCCGTGGTCCGATTGGCAGAAAATGGACAGGGCGCCCTAGTCATCCAGCGAGCGGCGGATCACGCTGACTTCGCCATTGCGCTCTTTGAAGGCGCACTCGACCTCTGCCATGGTCCGGATGCCTTGCAGCCGCATGGCTTCCGACAGATCCTCCGGCGTGACGTGAGACTGTCGCATGTTCGCGGTGCGCATGTGTCCGTGCTCAACCAGGACGTAGGCGTGCCCCTTGGTGAGATTTTCAAACCATGGCCAGCGATAGGCGATGCCGGTGAACCCCCAATGCACGATGACCAGCATTGCCGAGGCGACGACCGTGTCGGTGATGGATGAGTGACCGGTGATTCCCCGACTGAGCAGCGATCCCAGAATGAACCCGAGGATGACGTCGAGCGGCGTGGCCCGGCTCAAGAGCCGGCTCTTGCCCACGCGAATAATGGCGACGCCCGCTACGTAGATTGCGGCCGCCCGAGCCGCCACCTGCGGGACCGAAAGAGGGTAGTCGGGACGGTTGCCGCCGAAGACCTGATCCATGAGGTCTGTTGCCAGCTCGGTCATTGCGGGGGAACCTCGGGGGGAGGAATGGCGGGTGTGGATTTTGGATTTTGGATTCGAAAATGGATTTGAGTGTTTGTAGGTTGAGGTCCGTATCTCAGGAGTCCAGAATGCAAGGAGTCCAGAATGCACTCCTGCTTGCCTGTACGCCGTGGCGCCTCATCGGCAATCCAAATTCGAAAATCCAAAATCCAAAATCCGATCGTCTACGATCGCGCGGCGGCCACGTTGATCCCGCTCTCGGCGATGTGCGTCAGGATCTTGTCGGCGTGGGCTTCTTCATCCAACGTCTCTTGCAGCAGCGAGGCCACGGCCTGATGACCTAACCGACGAGCAAAAGTCCGCGCGCAGCCGTAACCGGCGATCTCGTAGTGCTCGACCCTTTGCGCGGCGGCGATCAACGCGGCGTCCTTGACCTCGGCATCTCCTTCCAGGCTCATTACTTCATCGCCTTCGGCGATCAGTCCTTCCATGGCATCGCAGGTCTCGGTTTCGCACTCCTGGCCCAGCAGCTTAAAGGCCCGCTCCAACCGGGTTTTTTGCTGGCGGGTCTCGGCCAGATGGGTCTGAAAGGCGCTCTTGAGCTCGGGGCTCGAGGCGGCCTCGGCCATCTTGGGCAGCGCTTTGATCAACTGATCCTCGGCGCTAGCCAGGTCTTTCAATTGCAGCACGAGCACGTTTTCCAGATTGTCCAGGGTCATGGCAGTCCCCAGCATCTTTGAGAACCAGGACGACGTTTTCATGGCGATCTCCTTCGAGTTCAATGTTCACAGAAGGTATGGTTCGACGATTCTGGGGTCGAGGAGAGCAAACGGCGCGCCATCTCGGCGCGCGACTTGCATCCAAATAGACACCGGGGGAGCGGATGCCCGTCTGAATCACCACCCAGCGTCCCTGCGGTAGCCAAGCACCGGGCCCGCGAGTCCAAAGCCTCGCAAGTCGGAGTTGTGCAAGAAGAAAAAAGGTACCCTTGAGAGTGGCAAATCTCAGCCAATACTGAAGTGAGCGGGAGGCGACCACACTGGCCGGAATCGGAAACCGATTTGTGTTATTCCGCGCTGCCGCGCGGCGTAGTAACAGGAACCCTCAGCCATGACCTTGCGCGAGTACCGACGCAAACGAGATTTTCGCAAAACGCCCGAGCCGCGCGGACGGAAGGCGGCCCAGGGTCATGGCCTGAGTTTCGTCGTGCAGAAGCACGACGCATCACACCTGCACTACGACTTTCGGCTGGAGTGGGATGGGGTGTTAAGAAGCTGGGCCGTGCCCAAGGGTCCGGATCTAAACCCGGCGAACAAACGGCTGGCGATGAAGGTCGAAGATCATCCGCTGGAGTACGGAGGCTTTGAGGGCACCATCCCCGCTGGCGAGTATGGCGGTGGCACGGTCATGCTCTGGGACCAAGGCACCTGGGAACCGGTGGGTGACCCGGCCAAGGGATTTCGCGACGGTCGGCTCAAGTTCATCCTGCACGGCGAGAAGCTCAAGGGCGGCTGGATGCTGGTGCGCCGCGGTGGGGCCAAGGCCGAATCGGGCGAGCGGCACTGGTTTCTCTTCAAAGAGCGCGACAAGTTCGCCAAGACCGGCAAGCCGATCACCGAGACCAAAACGCTGAGCGTCACCACCGGGCGCGACCTGGAGGAGATCGCCGCCCAATCCGATCGGGTGTGGGGACCCAACGGGGAGGTGCCGCAAAGGGCCGGCCGCAAGCAGAAGCCGGCGGTGAAGACGAAATCGACCAGGAAGCGCAGCGCATCCGCAGCGAGCCGGAAGTCAACCAGCAAGGGCGCGGCGCTGCATACCTTGATCGCGTTGCCAAACGTCAAGAGGGCGAAACTTCCGCTGACCCAGCATGTCGAGCTGGCGACCCTGGCCAAGCAGGCGCCCGAGGGAGACGACTGGCTGCACGAGATCAAGTTTGACGGATATCGCATGCTGTGCCGCATCGACGGCGGCCAGGCGCGATTCATCAGCCGCAATGGTCACGATTGGACCAGAAAACTTCCTGAACTGGCTGCCGCGGCCGCCGCGCTGCCGGTTAAGCAGGCGATGTTGGACGGCGAGGTCGTGGCGCTTGAGCCCAACGGCGTGACCCGGTTTCAAGGATTGCAGCAAGCGTTTCAGACCGGCCGCACGGGCGACCTGGCCTACTTTGTGTTCGACGTGTTGCACGTCGACGGTCGCGACGTCACGCGCTTGTCGCTGGTGGACCGCAAAAAGATCGCTAAAGCGATCGTGACCCAGGGCGACCAGCTTTCGATCCGCTACAGCGACCATCTGGACGGATCGGGCGAGCAGATTCTTTCCGAGGCCTGCCGGCTGCAGTTGGAAGGCATCGTGTCGAAGCGCCGCGACAGCGCCTACCGACCTGGTCGCGGTCTCGATTGGCTCAAGGTAAAGTGCTCGCAACGTGAGGAGTTTGTCATCGGTGGATTTACCGCGCCGGGCGGCAGTCGCGACCACTTTGGTGCGATCCTGATCGGCTACCACGACCAGGTCGGCAAACTCGTCTATGCGGGCCGCGTCGGCACCGGGTTCGATCAGCGCACGCTGGCCGCACTACATCGGAAGTTCACGAAACTGGAACAATCCCGATCGCCGTTTGCGAATCTTGTTGGCACGACCGGCGCCGCGCGGGGGGTGACCTGGTTGCGTCCCAAGTTGGTCGCGGAAGTGGAGTTTTCAAATTGGACCGACGACGGCCGATTACGACATCCCGCATTTCAAGGCCTGCGCGAGGACAAGCCGGCCCAGGATGTGGTTCGCGACGAACCAATCTCCAGTAACGAGGTGAAAGCATTGCAACGCCAACCAGCGAACGGCCGGGCAAAGCAGCGTGCCGTGGCCCCGAAAAATAAAAACGGAAAAATAACCCACGTCGCCAGCCGCAACGGGGCGGACATTGAGGTGGCAGGGGTGCGGTTGTCGCACCCTGACAAGGTGCTCTATCCCGCCGCGGGCATCACCAAGCATGACCTGGCAAACTACTATGCAGCGGTGGCCGAGTGGATGCTGCCGCACGTGGTCCATCGTCCCTTGGCCGTGGTCCGTTGCCCGGCGGGGCAGGGTGGAAAGTGCTTCTTTCAAAAACATCCGGGCGAAGGGGCGGCTGACGAGTTGCGCGAGGTCGACGTGGCGGCGTCGGGCGAAAGCGAGTTTCATCTCGCGATCGACGACCTTGCCGGGCTGGTGGCATTGGTCCAGATGAGCGTGCTCGAGATCCACATCTGGGGCTCGCGGGTTTCCAAGCTGGAAAGGCCCGATCGCTTGACCTTCGATCTCGATCCCGATCCAACGGTCCAGTGGCCCACGGTCGTACGCGCGGCCCGCGATGTGCGTGCGGCATTGGACGAGCTCGGCCTGACGTCGTTCTTGAAAACCACCGGAGGCAAGGGACTGCACGTGGTCGTGCCCATTCAGCCCAAGCTCGATTGGGACGAGGCCAAGGCGTTCTGCAAATCTGTCACCGACCTGATCGTGGGCGCGGCGCCCGATCGCTACGTGGGCAAAATGAGCAAGGCCGCGCGCAAGGGGAAGATCTTTATTGACTACCTCCGCAATGGTCGCGGCGCCACGGCTGTCGCAGCCTATTCGACCCGGGCCAGGCCAGGCGCGACCGTGAGCACACCGATCGACTGGGATGAGCTGACCGCGAGAATGCGGTCCGATCATTTTACGATCGCCAACGTGCCAGCGCGGCTAGCGCGATTGCAACATGACCCCTGGGAGAAAATCGGTACGACCAGGCAGTCGATCACCCAGGCCATGCGGAAGCGGCTCGCTTTCGCACTGGGGTCATAACATGCTGGGCGAGGGGTTGTGAGGCACGTCGGCCCCCTCCCCGTTTGCCGGCTCGCCGTCGGGCAACGGCGCCATGGTGTGGCGAGCGCCAGTGTAGCCGACCAACGCGCTACCTTGTTCGTACTTTGCGGGCATGCCCGCGGGCTTTTGCAATGTGGCCCAGCGCACGTAGGCGAGCAGTTGCTGCTCGCTGTCGAATGTGGCTAGCAGTTTCCAGGTCGTCGAGTTCTTTGTTCCATATAGATAATGCATCAGACGGGGTTCCTCCGCCGCTCACCATAGCCGATTCCCGTCCCGACCGCATCAGCCGCTGCTGACCTCTCCGCCCAATAGGGGAAACACGTGGCCGGTGATGTAGCTGGAATCGGCTTCTGATGCGAAGAACACGAAGGCCGGGGCCACTTCCTCAGGTTGCGCGGGTCGGCCCATCGGCGTTTTCTGTCCGAAGTGCGCCACTTCGTCGGCCGTCTCGCCGGTGTCGGCCGGGTTCAACGGCGTCCACACCGGTCCGGGCGCGACCGCATTGACGCGAATGCCGCGCTCCACCAGGTTCTGCGCCAACGATTTGACGAAAGCATTGATTGCCCCCTTGGTGGCCGAGTAGTCAAGCAGTTTCTTGTTGCCGAACAGGCCGGTTTCCGAGCTGGTAACGATGATCGAGGCGCCCCGCTTCAGATGCGGCATCGCCGCCCGGGTAAGAAAAAAAAGTGCGTCGATGTTGGTGCGGAAGGTCTGTTCCCACTCTTCGTCGGTGATCTGTTCAATCGTGCCATTGCGATCCTGATGAGCCGCATTGCTGACCAGGAGGTCGAGCTTGCCAAGCTCCTCAATGGTCGACTCGACCAACTGACGGCAAAAATCAGCATCTCGCAGGTCGCCGGGCAGCAAGATGCAGCGGCGGCCAGCCTGCTCCACATGGCGGGCGGTTTCCTCGGCGTCGGACTGTTCCTCAGGCAGGTAGTTGATCGCCACGTCGGCCCCCTCGCGGGCAAACAATACCGCCACTGAGCGGCCGATACCCGAGTCGCCGCCGGTCACCAGCGCCGCTTTGCCCAGCAGCTTATCGGCCGCTTTGTAGTGGCTGCCCGCGAACAACGGACGGGGTGTCAGGTCTTTCTCCAAGCCGGGCTTTTCGAGTTTTTGCTGGGGAAACGGAGGCTTGGGTTGACCCTTATCGCTCGGTGCCTTTTCGTGTTGCTGATGGGACTTCTCTGTGCGTCGTGTGACGGTTGAGTTCTTGGCTGCCATTGTGGTGCCTCCCTGGCCAGATGCGGTCGGAGATGATGACGACATTGGCAGGGCTGAGCAATCCGCATGCCAGGGGAGGGTCGGGTTGTCGCGCTTTCGAATCGACCGGAGCTGCAGGCAAACACTCTGGGCTGACCTGGGTATCCGCTCGGCATGTCATTTGCTTTGCTGGCACATATTCGCATTTTGCTTTTCCTATTGACCTCCTTTGACCTCTTTCGCGCATTTTCGGAGTCCCCCCGATGACCCTTCATGAATCCACGCCCGTCTGGGACAGCGTCAAGATTCCGCGATACAACCGTCCGCTGGGCAACGAGCGCTACGACGTTGTGATCGTGGGCGGCGGGATCACGGGGCTGTCGGCGGCCTATTTCCTGAAGCAGGCCGGCAAACGAGTCTGCGTGCTGGAGCGCGATCGTTTGGGGCAGGGTGACACCGGGCACACCACCGCGCACCTGACTTATGTCACCGACGTGCGGCTAAGCCAACTCGTCCAGACTTTTGATCGAGAGCGCGCTGCTCTGGCCTGGCATGCGGGCGGAGTGGCACTGGATCTGATCGAGCAGGTTGTTTCCGAGAACGACGTCGAATGTGAGTTCCGCCGCACGCCCGGTTTCTTGCATGCCTCGCTCGACGACGACCAGGACGAGAGCGAAGCGCTAATGTCCGAGGCCGAGTTGGCCCGCGAGCTGGGATTTGCCGCCGATTTCGTCGCGCGCGTGCCGGTCGTGAACAAGCCGGGCATCCGGTTTCGCGATCAGGCCAAGTTTCAGCCGCGTGCCTACCTGGCGGCGCTGGCCCAATTGGTGGATGGCGACGGCAGTTCAGTCCACGAAGAAACCGAGGTCACCGGCATCGGCAATGACGATCCCGTTTATGTCGACCTGGGCGACCGCAGAATCGATTGCGGTTATGTGGTCATCGGCACGCACGTGCCGATTATGGGCAAGAACGGGCTGCTCTCGGCTTCGTTCCTGCAGTCCCGCCTGGCCACTTATTCCAGCTATGTCATCAGCGGCCGCCTGCCGCGCGGCGCGGCGCCGGACCTGAGCCTGTGGGACACCAGTAATCCTTACTACTACCTCCGCATCGACGAACACCCGAATCACGCGCGAGTTATCTTCGGAGGTAAGGATCACAAGACGGGGCAGGAGACCGACACCGAAGTGCGCTATCTCGAACTCACAGCGAAGCTCCAAAAACTGCTGCCCGAGGTCGAGATCGACTATCGCTGGTCGGGGCAGGTAATCGACACCAACGATGGCCTGCCTTTGATCGGCGAAACGTCGCCGCGGCAATTTATAGCTACGGGCTATAACGGCAACGGCATCACGTTCGCCACGATTGCTGCCACGATGGCTCGCGATGTCGTGCTGGGCAAAGAGAATCCCTGGGCCGAGCTGTTCGCGCCAGATCGTCGCATGCTGGGGCGGGGCGCGCTCGACTATCTCAAGCAGAACATGGATTTCCCCTACTATCTCGTGGCCGACCGACTGGGTGTGAAGGACGTCGAGAATGCCGAAGAGATTCAACCCGGTGAGGGCAAGGTCTTGAAGATCGACGGCAAGCCGACCGCGTGTTCTCGCGACGAGGACGGTGCGCTGCACCGCGTGTCGGCAGTCTGCACGCACCTGGGCTGTCTGGTGCGGTGGAACGGCGCCGAGCAAACCTGGGATTGTCCGTGCCATGGTTCGCGATTTCGACCGACCGGGGAAGTGCTCTCGGGACCGGCCGAGACCCCGCTGGAAGCGGTCGAGGCCCCGCAGCCGGCAACCCAGACCCCGTAAGGCGCCAGCGCGAATCACCCGAGAGCATTCGCGCTGAACCTTGCAACGGACACGTGGAATGGCACGTGGTGTGCTAGACTCGGCCGGTATGGAAACCGATAGGACACGGCGCCTGGGAATTGGCGCCGAAGTATGTTCAGGGGGCGTGCATTTTCGGGTCTGGGCGCCGGATTGTCGCACGGTGGACCTGGTCCTGCTGGAACGCAGCCAGCGGATAGTGCCGATGCTGGCGGAGGACTGCGGATATTTCTCCGTCGTCACGGCCGCGTCGACCGGAACGCGATACGCCTTTCGGCTAGACGGCGGTGAAACGAATCTGCCCGACCCCGCCTCACGCTATCAGCCGCTGGGACCGCGCGGACCTTCTCAGGTCGTCGACGCCGCGCAATTTCACTGGGGAGATCACGACTGGCGCGGTGTGTCTCGCGAGAATCAGGTTTTGTACGAGACGCACGTGGGGACGTTCACGCGCGAAGGAACCTGGGCAAGCGCGCAGGGTCGGCTAAGCGAACTGGTCGACCTGGGGATCACGGCGCTGCAGGTCATGCCCGTGGCCGAGTTCCCCGGCCGGTTCGGCTGGAGCTATGACCCGGCGAATCTGTTTGCTCCGTCGCACTTGTACGGCGAGCCGGACGACTTTCGCCGATTCGTCAATGCGGCCCATTGTCTGGGGCTCGGCGTGCTACTGGACGTGGTCTACAACCACGTGGGCCAGGTCGGCGAGACGCTGTTAAAACCATTTGCCGCGGGCTACTTTTCGACGCGGCACGTCAACGAATGGGGTGCGGCGATCAACTATGATGACGACGTCTCTGCCGAAGTCCGCGCGATGGTGTTGGACAACGTGCGCTATTGGGTCCACGAATTTCATCTGGACGGCTTTCGGATCGATGCCACGCAGGCGATCTACGATGACTCGCCGCGGCACATCCTGCTGGAGATTGCCCAGGCCGCCCGGGCGGCTGCCGGCGACCGACAAATCCTCCTGATCGGTGAGAACGAACCACAGCATGCCCGACTACTGCGCGACGCCGACGCGGGCGGCTATGAGCTGGACGCGCTGGTCAACGACGACTTCCACCACGCGGCGTTGGTGCGTCTGACCGGAAGGCGCGAGGCCTACTACTCGGACTACACGGGATCGCCTGGGGAGTTTCTGGCGGCGATCCGCTGGGGATACCTGTTCCAGGGTCAGCGCTATGCGTGGCAAAAGCAGCCGCGCGGAGCGCCGGCTTTGGACATCGACGCGCCGAGGTTTGTCGTCAACATCGAGAATCACGACCACCTGGCCAATTCGCTCGACGGTGCGCGGGTTCACACCGAAACCAGCCCGGGAAAGTATCGGGCCATGACGGCGATTTTGCTGTTGGGCCCACAAACGCCGATGCTGTTTCAGGGCCAGGAGTTTTCGGCCTCCACGCCTTTTCTCTACTTCAATGACAGTCCCGCGGAGCACGCCGAAGGGGTGCGCCGCGGCCGCGCGGAGTTTCTCTCGCAGTTTCCTTCCTACGCAGTTCCGGAAGTCCAGTTGGCGCTGCCCGACCCGAGCGCCGACAAGACGTTCGAGCGATCGAAGCTGAACCACGCCGAACGCGACCGCCACGCTGGGGCGTATCTGCTGCACCGCGACCTGCTGCGATTGCGGCGCGAAGATCCCGTGCTGTGCTTGCACGACGCGGCCTTGGTCCATGGCGCGACCCTGACCACCCATGCATTCCTGGTGCGATTCTTTGCGCCCGATGGCGACACGCGGATATTGGTGGTCAACTTTGACGTGGCGCTGTTTTTGCCCAGCATAGCTACGCCTCTGGCCGCCCCGCCGGCAGGCACGCGGTGGGGTGTTTTATGGGCCAGCGAAAGTCCGCGCTACGGAGGCAATGCCACGCCGGCGGTGGATACCCCCGAGGGCTGGCGGTTGCCTGGCGAAGCCGCCGTGGTCTTGCATCCGATTCCCCTGGAAAATAGCCAGCCATGAAGTCTCCGGACATCGCCCGAACGCCCTGGTCCCGCTCCAGCGGTGACTCTCCACAACCACTCAAAAGTGAGGAGTGGTTGGTAACCAATGGCCTGGGCGGCTACGCGTCGGGCCGCGTGCTGGGCACACCCACGCGGCGGTACCACGGGTTGTTGGTGGCCGCGCTCCCCGCGCCGCTGGGACGAATGATGATGTTCAACCATCTGATCGATAGCGTTCGCACGCTGGACGGAGCACGCCACTCGCTCGCTGGCGAGGATAGCGAACACTTGAGCTCGTTCTCGCTGGAACTGGGGCTACCGGTCTGGCGGTATGAAATTGACGAGACCGTACTGGAAAAGCGAATCGTCATGCCGCATCGCGCCAATACGACCCATCTGATGTATCGCCTGTGCGCGGGGCGATCGCCCTTGCGGCTGCGGCTGCGGCCGAAATTGCACTTTCGCGCCCACGAGGCGCCTGCGGGATTGCCGGGCCCCGAGCCCTACCGCGTGCATACGATGGGCAATCGCGTGGAGATCACCGCGGCCGACCAACTGTCGCTCAAGCTGCAGCTGCGTGAGCACGATGGCGCGATCGTCTTTGACGGGGGCATGCAGCACAACGTCGAGTATGAGCTGGAGCGCGAGCGAGGCTATGCGCATCACGACGCGCTATGGTCGCCCGGATACTTTCGCGTTGACCTGGTACCCGGCGAATCGGTGACCCTGTCGGCTTCCACCGAAAATTGGGATTCGGTATTGGCCGTGGAACCTGACGAGGTGCTCGCCACCGAGATCGAGCGCCGACGGCGGCTGGTCGCGCATGCAAATCCCCTGGCGAAGAGCGGCATGCTGTCCGAACTGGTGTTGGCGGCCGACCAATTCGTCATCGAGCCGACCACGCGCCTGCCAGACGAAGTCCGCGCCCACGCTTCCGGCGACGAAGTGCGCAGCGTGATCGCCGGTTATCACTGGTTCACTGACTGGGGCCGCGACACCATGATCAGCCTGGAAGGCCTGACGCTGACCACCGGTCGCGCGCAGGAGGCGGGCTACATTCTTCGCACGTTTGGCCACCATGTTCGCGACGGGTTGATTCCTAATCTGTTTCCCGAGGGTGAGAACTCGGGCTTGTACCACACTGCTGACGCGACCTTGTGGTACTTTCACGCGCTGGCCCGCTACCTGCAAGCGACGCATGACGTGAATACGCTCGAGCAATTGATTCCCACGCTGCGCGAGATCGTGGCGGCGCATCTGCGAGGCACCCGGTTCGGCATCGGCGTCGATCCGGCCGACGGCCTGTTGCGGCAGGGCGAAGAGGGCTATCAGCTCACTTGGATGGACGCCAAGATGGACGATTGGGTGGTCACGCCGCGCCGTGGCAAGGCCGTGGAAATCAACGCCCTGTGGTACAACGCGCTGCGGCTGCTGTCGCAGTGGCTGGCCGACGTGGGGCAAGTGGGGCCGGCCCGCGAGCTGGCGTCGCATGCCGACCGAGCGCAAGAATCGTTCAACGCACGTTTCTGGTACGGTGAACGGGGCTGGTTGTACGACGTGATCGATGGGCCGTCAGGAATGGACGCGTCGCTGCGACCGAATCAGTTGATGGCCATTTCACTGGATCACCCGGTGCTGGACGAAGGCCGTTGGGCGAGCGTGCTCCAGAGCGTTCGCCAACACCTGCTCACGCCGTTTGGCTTGCGAACGCTTGCCCCCTTTGAGGCTGAGTACAAACCCCAATACTTTGGCGACCTGCGGGCCCGTGATGCGGCCTATCATCAGGGCACGGTTTGGGCCTGGCTGATCGGCCCTTACGTTGACGCCTGTCTGAAGGCGGGTGGCGAGCATCTGGCCCTGGCGCGGACCATCCACGATGCATTCACGCGCCACCTGGGTGAGGCCTGCATCGGCACGATCAGCGAAATCTTCGACGCCGAGGCGCCTTACACCCCGCGCGGCTGCATCTCGCAGGCCTGGAGCGTGGCGGAAGTGCTGCGCAGCGGGGTCCGCTTGGCAGGAGCCCCCACGAGCCCATCGGCCACGGCAAACGCTGCGCGCAGCTGACAGGCGGTTGCTGCTGGGACTTCGTGGGATCTCGGGTCGCTTCGTTCGATCGAGGGATCCACGACGGACCGGTTCACCGGTTCCCGCAGGTCGCGATCGCCTGGATCTGGCCGATGTAGTCCGCGGTGAGCCCTTGTCGCTGCGCTCCGGTGACGATGCGCTCCAGATACTCGGCCGACGGTTGGCCGTAGTGGAGCGTCGCACCGGGGCGCATCACGTAGGTTGCCACGGACACGATTTGCTGATCTCGGCCCGTGACGATGATCGGCTGCCGCTCGTAGCCAGACTCGAAGCGGTCCAGTCGCTCAAGCTGCTCGGGAGTGCAACGATAGATGACGCCTGTGACCCCGCTGCCGGGAGCCACAATGTTGGCATAAGCAGAACCTAGCCGGGTGATGCGCTGAAACACCAGGCGGTGATCCGCCAGGAAGGCAACTCGGGGGCAGAGGTCGGCTGCGTTCGCGCCGGTGCGGGCGACCATCTGGTCGAGGCAGAGATTGCTGCCGTAGGCGAAGTAGTCGATCTGCATTCAAGCGGCCCTTGGCGCGAGGGCAAAGTCATTTTAAGAGGGGGCCGAGGTCGCGCATATGGACGGCCACGGTTAACCCGCCGTCGTCGCGACCTCGTGGGTCCAGACCTTGAACGAATTTAGCTGGTTCACGCCAAACGTGGTCGTCATCGCAACGTCGGCGGCGTCGCGTCCGCGGGCCATCAGCACACGGCCGATGCGGGGCACATTGTTGCGGGCGTCAAAGGCATACCATTGGCCGCCCAGAAACGCCTCGAACCAGGCGCTGAAATCCATCGGATAAGGCGCCGTGGGCACACCGATGTCGCCCAGATAGCCGGTGCAGTACCGGGCCGGCACGTTCAGGCAGCGGCAAAACGTAACCGCCAGGTGCATGTAGTCGCGGCACACTCCCACGCGCTCTCGATAAACCTCGAGCGCCGTGCGATTGGCCCGGGCTTGCTGATAGTCAAAGCGAATGTGCCTATGAACGAAGTCGCACACGGCCTGCACGCGCGGCCAGCCCGGCGCCGTGCCGGAAAATAATTTCCAGGCCAACTCCTTCAGCTCGCTGTCGACCTCGCAGTAACGGCTGGCCAACAGAAACTGCAAGACGTCCTGCGGCAAGTCCTGAACGTTGATTTGCGCGGCGCCGGGCGCTTGCAGGTCGGGCAGTCCGCAGTCCTCTACGATCGCGTCGTTGTGAAACTTCACGGTGCCCGCGGGCACGACCGTGCGTCCGCAGTAATTGCCGTTCATGTCGAAGTAGTGGTAGATAGGCACCTGCGGGGCTACTTGCAGGTATTCAAACTTGCGCACGGTAGCCGCCCGCGAGGGATGCAGGCTAAGCATCAAGATCAAGGCCGTGGGTTCAGGAAATACGAACTCGATCTCGCAGCCAACTCGAATCAGCATGACGTCTCGCAAGGAATGGGGTGGCCGCCACGCGTCAGGATAGCAGATCCGCAGGCGGTGTGCTTGCCCGACGGAGCGCGAATGCCGCCGGGCCGCCCCGATTGGCGGGTTATGGCGGCCCGCACCGCGCAACAAAAAGCCCCGTGCTAACCGGGGCCTTTTGCGCAATTTCCGGCCGATTGCGGTCCGCGCGGGATGAATCGCGTTCAGGGCAATGAGTCGCTGTGATCAGTCGCCTTTGCCGGCCAGCCGAGCGGATAACCGACCTTCGGCGTGACACGACTTGCAAGAGATGTTGCTGCCGACGGCCGACTGCGGATCTTTCTTCCATTGATCCGCCATGCGACCGTAGCCCGTGTCTGGCAGCACGGCGATGATCTTGTCCAGATACTCGTCAAGCTCCTTCGCGCGACCCGTTCGCTGCGCGCTTTGCGCGAGGCCCCCGAGGAGTTCTCCGCGGATATGAACCGGCAGCTTCTCGAGCAACGGCCCCTGCACGCTCCAGAGGATCTGATAGTTGTCGTAGCACTCATTCCAGGCGGCGGCGCGCGCTTCCTCGGGCAGTCGATCGGTAAACATCGCGTAGCTGCCGCCCACCACGGCTGCGACCGCCGGATGCTTGGGCGCCAACTTCTTGGCTTCGGCAAATTGCTCGAGCGTCAGCTTGAACAATCGCTGGAACTCCTCATCGTTGCCGGCCTCGCGGGCCAGCACGGCACGATACAGCGTGGCTCCGCCTTTCCAGGCCAGCAGTTCGCTGCGGGAGTTGGGACGCTGCTCCAATAGCAGGTCAATGTTCTTCTCGCCGCGGGCGAAACGCTCCATGTCTTGAGCCCGCCAGCCGGCAAAAATGTCCTCGCGCACCAACGTGTGAATGGTGAGCTTCTTGTTGTCGAGCGGTGGATCCGGAGATTGTGCCGAGACGTTACTTGCAAGCAGTAGCAAAAGGATGCAGCTTCCGATCGTCGCGCGCATGGCTTGTCCGCCCTCTGAGAGTGTATCGTGAGAGATAACCAGCTCTTCTCGTTCCGCGGGCCGCGATTGCGACAGCAGCATAGTTTATCAGCCGGCCGATGTCCAAATGGAAAGCTCGACAAGTCAAGATCGTGCGAGCTGGCCGGATGCTGGCTCAGGTCCCGTTCAACGACGGCTGGCGCTCGGGACCCCTGGGGCCGACTTTGCCGCGGACGCTGCTGCAAATCGTTGCTGCGCCAATGCCACCGTGACCAGCAGCGGCAGCGCGACGCACGCCAGGCGGACGGCGGTTTGCCAGCGCGGCGTCAGCGTGCGCAGCCTGGGCAGCTCGCTACCCCAGGCCAGCAGCGGCGCCAGCAGTAGGGCGGCAGCCAGGCCCGTCGGAAGCGCGCCAAAGAACCGACCCATCAGCATGACCGCGAAGATTCCCACCACGCTCATACCCAACGAATCGCCAACCGACGATTGCAGAGGGACCCACTTCGCGGCGACTGCCGCACCCGTGATCGCTCCGCACAGGCCCAGCCCCACGAGCCCCGCACCGAAGTAGCCCGAGAGCATGACCGTGACGGCCATGGCGAGCGCATCAACGGCCAGGACCCACTGCACGGCGGATGCCGATTTTCGAGTTGATAGCCGGCTCAAGAGGGCCCAGTTGCCCGCCAACACCGCCCCCAGCCCGGCAAAAATGAGCGCCGCTTGCAACCGCGACCATTCGGCCGAGTCATAACCTTCTGAAGCGACGAGGTAGACCGAGTCATGCAGCAGGATCGGCGCCACGCAAAATGCCAGCACCAGGCGCAAGGTCCAGGTCGTCCGCCGCGAATTCAAGGGAGCCGCCAGGCTCTCGATGACCAAGGTCAGTGGCACGACCAGAGTCAGGAACCGCGCTCGGTCTTCCAGCGGCGGCCAATGCGGCCATTGATACGTGAGGCCGCCGGCGACGCTGACGCCGGCGCCAATGGCCCAGCTCCAGGTCGCGCCGGCGCGCCAGCGTCGCGGCGCCATCCGCGCAGCCACCAGAATGACCGCGGCCGCGGCGAGCGCGCCGGCCAGCACCGCCGTGACCAACGGAGCGAAATCCAGCATGGGAGGCAGCTCCCGCCGGCGATGCTTACTACTTCTTGGCCGCTTCGATACCGACCACGATCGTGATCTCGTCGCCGAGCCCCTTGGGCTCAACGTCGACCCCATACGCGCTGCGGCTCAGCGAGAAAGTCGACACCACGCCAATGCGCGGCGTGCCCTTGGGAAACTCGACGACCTTGTGGCCCCCCTTGAGAGTGAACGATACCGGCTTGGTCACGCCGTGCATTGTCAGGTCGCCGGTGACCTCGTAACCGTCGTCAGTCGCTTTGACCTTCGTGCTCTGAAACGACATCGTCGGAAACTGCTTCGCATTGAAGTAGTCGGGCGCGCGGAGGTGCTCGTCGCGCTTGACGTTGTTTGTGTCGATGCTCTCGATGGGAATGGTCAGGGCGAACGACGACTTGGCCGGGTCGGACGGGTCGATGGTGAACTTGCCCGAGAAGTCATTAAACCGGCCGTGGATATTGCTGATGCCCGCGTGCGAGATCATGAACGAGATCGAGGAATGCACGGGGTCGACCGTGTAGGTCTCGGCCGCCCAAGCCGTGGTGCCGCAGGTTGTGAGAATCATCGCCAGGATCAATTGTCGAAAGGCCGCTGTCATAGTTGCACCTTGTTAGTGATGGTTACGCTGTGTTGATGATGGTTAGATCGTGTTAACGATGGAAGGCTCAAGGTTGATGAATCCAACGCGAGAGCATCATAACGGGTCGCCGCGATGGAAACCACCAACGCGAGCAAAAGTCGCTGTCCTGATCCGACCGGGCGATGCAGTCCCTGGGCCACGATCCAAAACGCCTACGGCGCTGCTGGGGTCGAGCACAAACCGTTGAGATACTCTTCCAGGTTTGTGTAGCCATCGCCATTTCGATCGCCGCGTCCGTCGCCGGCGTCGGCCGGATTGAGGCCGTGTTGCTTTTCCCAGGCATCGGGCAGGCCGTCGCGGTCCGTGTCGGCGTGGGGAGCCAGGCTCGCGAGAGTTGGCCAGCCGCCGACCTGCTTTTGTGAATTGATCAAGCGGTGCTCGCCCGAGCGGACTCCGGCGACCAGCCGCGCGTCGGCCGCATCGCGGTGATGTGCGGCGCCCGCGCTTTGCAAGACGCTTTCGTAGGCGACCTCGGCCGCTTCGGTCCGCGGGCGGGCGGCGCCGACCTCAAACTCGCGCTCGGCGCGGATCGCTGCCAGCGAGGTCGGCAGGTAGCCCCCCTTGCTCCAGCGGGTGAAGTCGATCGCCTCATAGTTGTCGGCGGTCCAGGCCGGATTGCCCGCGAAGACGTTGCCCGCCAGAAAGGCCGAAAGCGCGCCGACGTTCTCGGTCTTGGTGGCAAGTGGTTTGGCGCCCTGCGGCGTATTGGGCCCCGATTGATAAAAGTTGTTGATCAGATTGATGCGGCAATTGCCCAGGTTCGTCGCGCCGCTGACGTTATAAATCAAGTTGTTGCGAAAATCGGCGATCGCCTCGGGCTTGGTACGCGGGCTGCCTCCCAAGGTCGGATGGCGTTCGCGACTGCTGGCAAACAGGTTGTGGTGCAGTGTGATGTTGTCGGTGAGGTCGCGGAACGACGCCAACATGGCATGCGTGCCCTTCTCGTGCAGGCTGTCGTTAAGAGCCTCGGCATAGATCGACCATTGCAGGGTAAAATTGCCGCCGCGGCGGAGGTCGTGATTGCCGTCGATTCCCCACGAGACCGAGATGTGGTCGAAGATCACGTGATCCACATCGGTCGTGTTGACGCAATCCGGACCTGATGGTTTTGGCTTGTTCTCATCGCCCAGGCGAAAACGAACGTAGCGGACAATCAGGTGCGACACGTTCTTGATCTGCACGGTCTGGTCCTTGATGCAGATGCCGTCGCCCGGGGCTGACTGGCCCGCGATGGTCAAGAACGACTTATTGATCACCAGCGACTGCTTGAGCTCGATCGTGCCCGAGAGGTCGAAGAGGATCGTCCGCGGACCTTGAGCGCTCAAGATACCTTCGCGCAGCGAGCCGGGACCATTGTCGGCCAGCGTGGTGACGTGATAGACGTCGCCGCCGCGTCCGCCGCGCGCGAACCGGCCAAACCCTTCGGCGCCGGGAAACGCCAACTGTGTGTTGGTTGGATCGGCCGCCTGGGCCGTCGTGCAGCAGGATGCCGCGAGCAGGATGGCAAACGAGGTGCAGCGCGTAAAGTTCATCGACGGAAGAGTCTCGGCAGGGTGGAGGGTCAAAATGGGGCGGGAGCGCCTGGTGCGCCAGCCGCAATTCAACCCTACCGAGCGGGTTTCGTCAAACGGCGGAGGCGAGGACCCAGGTGTGGGACCTCGCGCCTAGCTCACGTCGGGCGGGCGCCGTTTTTGACGTGTGCGTCGGTGGGGCGGCTGACGGCGGAACTGAGTCCGACGGCGGCCAGCATGAGTATGCCCGAGATGTAAAAGGCATAGTCCAGGGTGCCGGTCTGGTCGCGAATGTAACCGGCCAGTTGCGGCACCAGAAAGGCGATACCCCAGCCGAGGAACACCAGGCCGTATTTGATGCCCAGGTCGTTGGCGCCGAAGTAGTCGGCGGTCATCGCCGGCATCAGCGCCAGGCCGCCGCCATATTGCCAGTAGGCCACGCCCACGGCGAGAAACAACAGTGGCACACTGCCTGAGCGCATGATGGCCGGCGTCAGCAGCAGGCAGACGACGGTCGCCAGGCCGTTGATCAGATAGGCGCGACGCCGCCCGATCCTGTCGGAATAAATCCCGGTGCCCACGCGCCCCGCGGCGTTGACCAGGCCGCCGAACGAGGCCAGCAGCCAGGCATTGGCCGCCAGGAAGCCGCCGCTCGCGGCCGTTTGATTGAGCAACGGCGCCGCGTTGGCGATGACCAGCAGACCCGACTGCGCCGAGGCGATGAACAGAAACAGCATCGCAAAATACTGCCAGGTGCCCAGCATGTCTCGAGCCGACCACTGCACCTGGGTCATGGATTGGGACTTGGGGGCTGCCTTGGCGGCTGACGACGCGGCAGCCGGTCGATAGTCGCTGCCGGGCGAGGAGAGCAGCTGTGCGGCCGCCACGATTACGATTGCGAAAAAGACACCCAGCGCGATGAAGCTGCCAGAGATGCCGTAGGCGGCGATCAAATATTTGGCGGTTGGTGAAATGTAGATCGCGGCCGCGCCGTAGCCGCCGACAACCAGTCCCGCGACCAGGCCCCGCCGGTGCGGACCAAACCATTTCACGGCGGCCGGCGTCGCCGCGGCATAGCCCAGGCCCATGCCGATGCCTCCCAGCACGCCAAACCCGACGATCAGCGCCAGGTAGCTGCGGCCCAAGCCAGCCAGGATGCACCCGCCGCCGAGAAACAATCCGCCCAAGGTCGCGCCCAGTCGTGGCCCGAGCTTGTCCTGCAAGATTCCGCCGGGAATCATGGACAGGGCGAACGTCACGCCGCACACCGCATAGGCCCAGGTCGCCTGGGCATCGGTGAGATACAGCCACCCCTCGTTGAGACCGCCCATCGCGGAGCCCGCGGGATGCTCGGCGCTGCCGACCAGGTTGGCCTTCCAGATACTCCAGGCATAAAGAATGCCCAGGCAGAGATTGACTGTGGTGCCCGCGGCGACCACGACCCAGGCGCGCATCGGGGTTTGTGCTTCGATAGCCGGCTCCGCCATGGACGCCTCCAGGAATCTCGAGGGAACAATCGCAGCAGCGTAGCAGAGGCGCGTGCCAGATGCTATCGGACCGAGGATGGCGGCCATGGTCCGGTGCGCGTGAGCTCAAGCTAGGGAGCGACGATGCGCCGTCGGCGCGGCGAAAGAGCTATTTGGACTTGGCCAGGCAGTACAACATTTCCTGACGTCGCCCGTCGACTTGTTCGACGACGCGCATGTAGATGCGGCCGCCGCAGATCGTGGTGCTGGCCATCGCCTGGTCACCCAGTTTGTTGACGGCCACTTGCTCGAACTTCTCAGGATCGGCCCGGAAGACGAAGGTCTCGCCGTTCTCGCTGCTCGCGTAGATCTTGTCGCCCACCAGCACGGGCGAGGCGCTGAACTCGCCGCCCAGCCGCTTCTTCCACTGTTCCTTGCCCGTGTCGCTCTTCCAGCAGGCCGCCACACCGGCATCGAGCACGCCGAACAGGTATCCGTCCTTGGACAACAGCGAGGGAACGTACACGCGATCCTTGGTCTCCCAGGCAATCGTGCCCGATCCGTCGGCGAGCACGGCCGCCAGATGATTCTTTGGGTAGCCGCCACTCGAAAAGACCCGTTCGCCGTCGGTAACCGTGGACGTGACGCACTCGGTAGTCGCCCCTTTGACCTCCCACAGGGTTTTTCCGCTACGAGGATCAAAGCTCGACAGCAGATTGCAGCCGGTCAGGAAGAGCTGGTCGCGCCCTGCCACGTGCAAGATGATCGGCGAAGTGTAGTTGGGCTCCTTCGGCCGCTCGTGCTTCCACTTGATGTCGCCTGTTTTGCGGTCGAGCGCCGCCAGAACCCCGCCGGTGTGACTGTCGGCCGCGGCGATGACCAACGATTGATAGAGGGCCGGCGACGCGCCGTAACCCTGGTGGATCTTGTAGTCGCCGATCCTGGTTTGCCATTTTTGCCGGCCGTCGACCCCCAGCGCTGTGACAAACACGGCGCCGTCGTTGGCAAAGTTGACAAAGACGCTCTGGCCGTCGCAGGCGACCGTGCCGGACGCGCCGGTGGACTTTTCGTTTTTGCGCATCAAGCCGCCGGCGTGTACCTGGGCCTGCCAAAGCTGCTTGCCGGACGCACGGTCGTAACACAGCACCGACTGGCTCCCTTGCTCCTCGTCGGCCGTGGCCAGGAAGACGTGCGGGCCGACGACCGTCGGCGCGCTGTGCCCACGACCCGGCACGGGGCTCTTCCAAGCAATGTTTTGCGACGCGCTCCATTCGATGGGCGGATCCTGGTTGGGATCGGCCACGCCGTTGCGCTGCGGTCCGCGCCACCACGGCCAATCGGCGGCGTCGACGGCAATTTGGTCGTCTACCTGTTGGCAGACGGCGGGCGAGGGGAATAATGCCGCGGCGGCGGCAACGGCAAGCAGGCTCTTCAAAGTGGACAATGACAAGCGAATGTTCCTATGGTTTCTTTGGCACACTACTCAGCAGAGATGCAGTACAGGTGCTTCTTGCTGCGTACGATGAGGTCTTTGCCCGCTAGCGCCGGCGAGGCGTCGACCGGGTCGTCCAGCTTGTTGGTCGCGAGCACTTCGACCTCTGAGGCGTCGGCCAGGACCAAAGTCGTGCCGTCGCGATCGGTGAAATAGATGCGGCCCGCTGCGCCGACCGGCGACGCATAAATGTTCTTCAAGTCCGGAAGTCGCTTGCGCTCGATGATCGGCTCGCCCGTGCGGGCATTGAGGCAGGTGAGAATCGCGGTGTTCGATTTGTTGAAGTACAGCTTGTCGCCCATCAGCAGGGCCGAAGGGCAATAAGGCGTGTCTTGGTTGCGGCTCCAGGCCACCTTCTCGCTGCCGGTAATGTCGCCGGCAGCATCCAAGGGCACAGCCAGCAGCGCACTCTCGGGATAGCCGCTCATTAGAAAGACCCGGCCGTCGTAGGTCAGAGGGCAGGGAATGATGGCTCGGGTTTGTCCGCCACACTCCCACAGCACCTCGCCGTTGGCAAAGTCATAACCCCGGGCCTTGCTGTTGGAGTTGACGACGATTTGTTTGCGACCGCCAAACTCGGTCACCAGTGGCGTGGACCAGCTGGTGTGCGGCTCGCGCGAGACCTGCCAGCGGGTTTCGCCCGTGCGCGCATCGATCGCATGCAAGGCCGATTCCCCCTCGTGGTCCCAGGCGACGAAGAGCGTTCCGCTATCGAGAGCGGGCGAGGCGGCCTCGCCAAAGAAGCGATAGATGTGCAACGGGCCCAGCTTGCGATTCCAAAGTGGGTTGCCGTCCAGGTCCCAACAATAAATGCCGCGCGAACCAAATGACGTGATCAGCACCTGGCCGTCGGTCACCGGCGAAGGCGACGCGTATCCGTGATCCTTGTGATGACCCTCGTGCGGCACTTCCTCGGTGGCCGTCTTCTGCCAGATCAGCTTGCCCGTGCCGCGGTCGTAGCACTGCACGACGAACTGGTAAAAGTGCTTGGGCCGTTCGATCCGAAACGGGTTGCCGCCGGGCGCCTCGGGATTGTCGGCCGGCGGCTGCTCTTCTTCACGCTCGGTCTTGATGGCGGTCGTGATGAAAATCTTCTGACCCCAGACAATCGGCGTGGACTCGCCCTGACCGGGCACGTCGACCTTCCACTTGATGTTCTTGTCGGCCGACCAAGTGACCGGCGGATCGGCATTGGGTGCGAAGCCGTTGGCCTCTGGGCCGCGCCACTGGGGCCAATTATCTTGCGGCGAAATGTTCTGCGGATTCGCCGGTGTCTTGGCCCATGCGGGCGAGGTCAACAGGCAGGCCAGGGCGACAAGCAGAGTCGTTCGCATGATCGTGGGTTCCTCCGCGTTCGGCGCGGCAAGCACGTGCAAGGAAAATTGAAACTTGCGGCATCCGCGACATTATAGGGGGGCCAAAGTGGACGTGCCATTAAGAAAACGCCTTGCCGACACTCGCATTGGTCGCCCGCCTTTTCAACACGATCATGTCCCGCCGGCATCCCTCAGGCAATGGACTGCTTGGATTGCCGAAGGCGACCCAGAGGCCAACCCGCGCAACCCGTTCTTTCGGCAAGTCGCCGCCCGGCCTGGGGGCGAGTTGCGACGCGAGGGTCCCGGCCGGATGGCTTGTCCCGGCGTAGACTTGCGAGGGGCAATTGGGTTCGTTCATCCGGCCTGTCACTTTGCCCAGGGCTAGTCCGCTCACGAGGTACCTCGGCGTGATCGAAGTCGATGATTTTCACAAGGTGTACGCCGACCAGGTCGCGGTGCGCGGGATTTCGTTTCGCGTGGAGCCCGGAGAAGTGCTGGCACTGATCGGGCCCAACGGCGCCGGCAAGACGACGACAATGCGGGCGATCGCCGGCATCATACCCGCCAGCCGCGGCCGGTTGTCGGTCGACGGCTTCGACGTCAGTTCCCACCCCATCGCCGTCAAGTCGCGGCTCGCCTTCGTCGCGGACGAAGCGCCGCTGTTTCACGACCTGACGGTGGCAGAGCACCTGTCGTTCTATGCCAGCGTTTACTGCGTCAACGATGCCAGCGCCAAGGCCCGGCGGTTGCTCGACGAATTTGATTTAAGCGCCAAGGCGCGCACCCCGGCCAGCGATCTCTCGCGCGGCATGCGGCAGAAGCTGGCTATCTGCTGCGCCTATTTGCACGACCCGCTGGCATTGCTCTTTGATGAGCCATTGACCGGGCTGGACCCGCAGGGGATCCGCGTCTTCAAGCGATCGCTCAAAGAGCGGGCAGCGCGGGGCGCCGCGATCGTGATCAGCTCCCACATGTTGGCGATGGTCGAAGACTTGTGCACCCATGTCCTGATCCTGGCCGGCGGATCGCGGCGGTTCTTTGGACCCATCGACGAACTACGGACGAGCTACGTCCACGTTGACGCGGCGGCCAGCCTGGAAGACATCTTCTTTGCCGCCACTTCGCCATGATGAACAGCCCATTTCATCCGGCGACGATTCAGCTCTTGAGGTTGCAAAGCCGTGGCCGCCGCCGTCGCATGGCACGCAGGTTTTGCGAGGTCCGACGGCTGGTCCTTTCGGCGATAGCCTGCATCCTGGCGGTCGTCTGGCTGGGCAACGCGGCCTTGACCATCTGGCTGCGCGAATCGGCGTCGCCAGAGACCCTGCGCGCCCTGTTGTCGCTGGGCCTGGTGACCTACGCCGGTTGGCATTTGGCAATGGCAGCCTTTTTTCGCCCTGAGAGTCCGTTTGATTGGACTCCGACCGAGCACGAACTGTTGCTGGCCATGCCGCTGGCGTCGCGCGACCTGGTGGCATATCAGCTCGCATCGGTCACGGTGACGACATTTCTCAAGGCGACGATCTTTACGGTGCTGTTGCTCCCCGATCTGCGCTCCGTTGGGCTGGGGTTCGTGGGCTTGCTGCTGGTGATGATGGTCCTGGAGATGTTGCGGATGGCGATCGATATCGCCACCTGGGGCATGGGGCCCAGAGCCTACCAGGCTTATCGCGCGGCGGTTGTGGCGGTGCTGGTGGCGACGGGCTTTTCGATCGGCACAGTGGTCATGCGTGAAGGACCGTTCCGCGGCCAGCTCGCGGTCGACGAGGGGTTGCGCCAACGCCTGTTGGACACGCTCGTCCTGGTGAGTGACAAGGTCTTCGGCTACGTGGGCATGCCGTTTCGGCCGCTCGTTGATCTGATCCTCGCCAATCGAATCACCGCGGCCAACGTGGGGCTGGCCACGGCTGCCCTGGCAATCGTTACGGCGCTCGCTGCCGGTGTCATCGGTCTGTATTCGGTGACCTCAAGTCGAGTTGCTCAGCGAGAGAAATCGAGCTTCGACGTCGGGCATGCGAATGGCGGTTCGCTCGGACGGTCGGCCCGCGGCTCGATCGATTTGTCGCTTCGCGCGGAGCCGCCTTCGCAACACGTGCGAATTCCGCGGTGGGGCGGAGTTGGCGCGCTGGCCTGGCGACAAATTATGGGCGCGCGTCGTCACCGGGGGAGCTTGCTAACGGCGATGATCGCGCCCGCGGTCCTGGCGACGTTTCCGGCCTTCGTCGTCACGGATTCCAATCTGGCTTTCCTGGCCACCACGGGCACGTTGGCGTTTTATACGTTCCTGCTGTTGCCCACGGCGATCCGCTTTGATTTTCGTCGCGACCTCGATCAGTTGGCGGTCCTCAAGGGGCTGCCCATCACGCCGGCGGCGGCCGCCATCGGCCAAATCGCGACGCCCGTGCTGCTGGCCACTTTGTTTCAAAGCGTGGTGTTGGCGTTTGCGGTCGCCGTGCGGTCGCTCCCGCTGTATTACCTGTTGCTGGCGATCCTGGCCATGGTTCCGCTGAACGTGCTGGTATTCGGACTCGACAATGTTATCTACCTGCTTTATCCCTACCGCGTGCGGCAAGAGGGACTCGAGGTCTTTCTCCGCACCATGCTCACGTTCACGGGCAAGGGCCTGCTGTTTGCCGGCGCGCTGGCGGCCATGACCTGGTGGGGCTTTGCCTCGGCCGCCCTGACGCTGGGGCTGGCGAACGGGACGGGAATCTCGCTCAACACGGCCACCGTGTTCGCCGTCGGCATGGTTGTCGGACCATCCTGCCTGGCGGCACTGATCGTCAATGGGCTGGCCCGGACCTATCGCAGCATGAATCCGATCGAAGACGTCCCGCGCTAGCGGCCGCTCGCTCATTCTCCGCGGCGGGCGGCTCTTTTTGGTCGTTCTGGCCACGCGCTCCAAAACTATCCGCGGAGCGTGGCATTGCCTTGGCCTGGGCATTAAGCTGATCGACATTCGCGTGCCTGCCCATCCCCGACCCTTTTCCAGGTCCAACGAGCGCCATGAAAACTTCTTGTCTTTTCATCCTGCTGAGTTTTATCTCGTCGGTCGCGCACTCGGCCGAGTTGCCGCGGAGCGCGCCCGAGGCTCAGGGCGTGTCGTCGCCGGCGGTGCTGTCGTTTATCGACGCGGCCGACAACCTGGACGCCATGCACAGCTTCATGCTCGTGCGGCACGGCCAGGTCGTGGCCGAAGGGTGGTGGACTCCCTACCACGCGCAGGCTCGCCACCAGTTGTACTCGCTGAGCAAGAGCTTCACCTCGACCGCGGTGGGTCTGGCTATCTCTGAAGGCAAGCTGAGCGTGGACGACGAGGTGCTGAAGTTCTTTCCTGACGACGCCCCCGCCGAGCCGAGCGCCAACCTCAAGGCGATGCGCGTCAGCGATCTGCTGCGCATGTCCACCGGTCAACAAACGGAGCCGCCGCGCACGGCCGTCGAGTCCTGGACCAAGACCTTCCTGAAGCACCCGGTGCCTTTCAAGCCCGGCACGCATTTTCTTTACAACACGTCGGCGACCTACATGCAGTCGGCGATCGTGCAGCAAGCAACCGGGCAGACGGTGCTCGATTACCTGCGGCCGCGACTTTTCGAGCCGCTGTCGATTGACGGGCCGACCTGGGAGCTGAGTCCCCAGGGGATTTCGACCGGCGGTTATGGCCTGAGCATTCGCACCGAAGACATCGCCAAGTTTGGTCAGCTCTACTTGCAACAGGGCAAATGGCAGGGCAAGCAGCTCGTGCCGGCCGCCTGGATCGAGGCGGCGACCGCGCGGCAAACTTCCAACGGCAGCAACCCGGCGAGCGATTGGGACCAGGGCTACGGTTACCAGTTCTGGCGCAGCCGGCACGGCGCCTATCGTGGCGACGGCGCGTTTGGCCAGTATTGCATCGTGCTGCCCGAGCAGGACGCCGTGATCGCCATCACCAGCGGTCTGAAGGACATGCAGTCGGTGCTCAACCTGGTGTGGGACAAGCTGCTGCCCGGCATCCAGGAATCTGCATTGCCTGCCGACGACCAGACCGTCGCCAAACTCGGGCAGAAGTTGCAGGGGTTGACCTTAAAGACACCCGAGAATGTCAGCGAGAACACGGCAGCGCTGGGCAAGAAGTTTGTGTTTCCCGCCAACGATCTCAAGCTGGAATCGATCGGGCTCGAGCGAGGCAGCGCCGACGGCCAGGTGGCGCTGGTCGCGCGCATCGATGGTGCCGAGCAGCGGATCGAGTGCGGTCGCGGCAAGTGGCAGCTGGGCAAAGCCGCCTGGGGCCCACTGCAAATGCAACCGGCCGCGGTCGCCGGCGGCTGGTCGAACGATGCCTACACGGCCAAGATTTGCTTCTACGAGACGCCCTACATCGTCACCGTCCGCCTGAAATTCGCAGGCGACGAAGTGACCGCCAACTCCGAGGCAAACGTCGGCTTCGGCCGCACCAAGTACTCGGACATGGTAGGCAAGTTGCAGTAGTCGCCGGCCGGCCGGCTAGTCACGTACGCCGTCGAGCACTGTAACCAGGTAGCGGGCCGGCCGTTGATACTGGCGACGGACCTGTTCGCTGCGATTGGCAGCTTGCGAAGCTTCCTGGTGAAGCTGCAGTTCGGCCGCCGTGAGTCTCTGATCCTTGTCGAACAGTTGCTGGATCTCGTCACTTTCTAGTTTCGTGACGAGGGCTTTCATTTCGTCGTACGATTTCTGCTGGCTTTGCAGGCGAGACCGCGTGCGGGCGAAGTTGCCGCCATCGGAACGCCCCGAGCGGTCGACGCCGTTTTTGATCGATTCCAGCTTGGCCCGGGCCTCGGTCAATTGGATTTCCGCATCCTTGATCTCGCCGGCCGGCCGTTTGTCGGTGGTGAGCTGAGCGAGCTTCTCTTCACGCAGCGTGACGACCTGCTCCCATTCGCCCAGCAGCGCTTTCATGCCCGGGTCGGCCGACTCCAGCTGTTCGTTGAGCCGTTTGAGATCGATCTCCATCTGGGCCAGTTGGTTGGCGGCGTTTCTGGCACCGTTCGTGGGCTCGCGAAAGTTGGCGGGAATGTCTTGCAACTGCTTGCGGACCTCTCGTTGCTGCAATCGAACGTTGGCCAGCTTCGCGGCCACTTCGGCCGACTCCTTCTCCCATTGCTTGGCCGACTGGGCCTGGGCGTCGGCAAGTGCGTTGGTCGATTCTTCGAGAGCGGCGCGCAATCCGTCGGCCAAGGCCGCGATGAGTTTCTCGGCATCGCCCTCCTTCCAATCCATGCCCGGCGCCTTGAGCAGTCTCACTTCCAGCCGGGTCATGCGCGGGCCGGCGCTCATCGCGACGACTTCCAGTCCGGCGCGGGTTTTCGCCGCATCCAGCTTGAGGGCCGAGCTCGCGGCCTTTTCCACGATCGCTGAGGTCGTGAGGATCGCCATGGCCCCCAAACCCGACTGAGTCCCGTAGTCTCCATCACCGTCGACCTGCAAGACAACCGACGCGTCAGACTCGACTTCTGCCTCTTTGACATGGTTGGGCCAGGCCAGTCCCATCGAGTGCGGTCCTTGAAGGTAGTGTCGATTCCCAGCCGGACGATCGTTGGCCGAGCCGGGAACTCCCTGCGGATCTTGGGCCGACGCCGCCGCGGCGATCGCGGACCAGGCGGCAAAGCAGAGTGCGCATCGCACGGGCGAGCCAGCGGTCGCGTGGCGTTGAATCATTGTTTGCCTCTTTAAGTTCTCGATGGATTTTTACTCGTGGATCGATTCCCCGACGATCGGGAGCGCATGAGACTGTGTGGCCGCGCGACCGCGTCCGCCTCGCGACCAAAACGGCGTGCGAGAGTGGGCGTCGGCCCCCCTATTCTGAGCGTGCGAGCGCTGGGCTTGCAAGAATATTCTCGCGCGCGATGCAGACGCCTCTCTGCGGCGTGGGAATCGTGAGCGGTTGCTAGAATCTTGCCTGGCGCGGACCATGCTCTGGGTCAGGGGCCCGCTCTGGCGGCGACAATCCAACGAAAAAAGCCCCGCGAGTAACGGGGCTCTTTGCGTTGGTTTGCGCCAGACGTCATCGCCTGGCGCCAAAGCGGAGGGCATGGGATTCGAACCCATCTGCAATTCCGCCGTAAACGACGATGTCCGCTGTGCTTGCGAGAAGTCTGATCACGTGTGCGCTGCAATGGCGCTGCACACGCGATGCCCTAAATGGCTTGAATTGGCGGTGCGAGACGCTGATTGGCAGAACATAATGGCCGCTTCGAATCAATTGGACGAGGAGCTCGTCGGTGACCGGACCATAGTGATGGCGCGGCAGGAATCGAACCCGAACCCGGAATTGCACAACGATCCAGGCGAGAAGGACTTCCGCAAATCGGCCTTAATTGATGCAGCGCCGCAGCACCGCGCGAGCCGCACGACAGGTCATCGTGAGACGTCTGGAGGCACCGAGCGTGCAACAATTCCTTCAAGCTTGGTTCACTTGATTGAACGATGGGACTCGCTTCCTCCGCACATTCGTGAAGCCATTGTGACTCTGGTCGACGCCGTACCATGAAACATTGCATGATGGACACGACTCGGCAGGCTCATTCCAGGGGAGCCATATTTTCGGCCGACGGATTAGAAGCCAGAACGCGGGATCGCACAAGGAATTACAGACGCACAACTTGCGTCCTGTCGACGCTTCTGAGGGAGCCGCACGGGAGCAGACAGGTGTCGCACCGGGGCACTCTGATGCGCTTCAACTTTCAGATTGTTCGGTCTCGGTGGGTCGAGACCAATTGCCTGACGCCGTTGCTTTTCTCGCGTCAGTGTGGCCAGACCTGCCACCGCACATTCGCGAAGCGATCATTACTCTCGCTGCTTCATGTCTTCCGTAACCATAGCTCACCGGTCATTCCTTAATTTCCAGCTGCGAATATTCATGAGGCGGCTGAACCGTCTAACCTACTGCTTCTCGAAAAAGCTCCGCAACTTGCAAGGGGCTTTCGGCGCGTTCGCCTGCTATTGCAAATGCTGCTGGCAGACCCGGAAGTCCGGGACAAGCGACAAGCTACGTCGACCGCTGCCATGATGGCTGGAATCGGCGACCACATTTGGAGCCTCAGTTGACGCGGTGCTGGCGTAGAAAGCAGTGCCAGCAGGGCGAAATCTTAACACACGATGATTGCGACTTGCCGAAATGTCGATCTGTAAAATAGGGATTTTGGAGGCTACATGCCTCCGCTCCCCATGCCCGCTTGCGTTGCTGCCCCGCGCCAAGCGGGCTTTTTCATGCGCCGGTCGCGGCGCAAACTGAATGACTAATCTTCCGATAAATCGCTCGGTCAATACGAATCCTTTGTGGGCAATTGGATTACGGCTCCGAATCGTCGGCCAGTTTATACGCGGTCGGCCCTTTGGGATGCACCCACGGCGACGATTTCCTTAATTGACTTGAGCATGGCCTCGCGCCAATGCTGTTCCAGGGCCGGTGTGTAGCTGGGATCATGCTTCTTTATGGCCGCGCACAGCGAGTCCAGCCACAGCGAATACATTTCAGGCGTCACGCGAAGTTCTTTGTGGCGAAGGCCAAGCCTTTCGATTTCTTCCCTTGTGCCGGACATCTCGCGATCAAAACAGAGCATTTCCAACAGCGATTGCCGGAGCATGAGTTTTTGGATTCGGAAATCTGTCTGAGCAAACATCTGAGCGACTGCTGGCGACTTGGACAAAAACTCGTCATAAAAAGTGTCGAGAAAACGCTCAGCACGACGACATCGGTAGTAGCTGGCCGTCAATTCATTTGGATGATTCGCCATCGACGGGGATCCCTGTCGCGAGAATTCAAGTTTAGGGGAAGCGTGGAATTGTAAGTCGCATGTCGTGAAACACGGGAACGCGCCCGGAAATCGGGGTCACCGATTGAATCGCGGAATCTACCCGATATTCGTCGACCAAGCTCGACAATTCAGGCGGCAGGCGCGGTCATGACCCCAATTCCCTTCTGCATCGCCTGACGCCACAGCTGTTCTAGTTCCGGTGTGAATTCTGGATCGTGCTTGGCGAGCGCTTCGCACAGAGCCTCCAGCCACAAATCATAGTGTTCGGGCTTTACGTTCAGGCCACGGTGCCGTTCTGCCAGGCGTTCAATTTCATCGCGGTTCGATCCATTCTGCGCGAACATCAACATCTCTAACAACGATTCTCGGAGCATCAGTTTCTGGTGAGGGAAGTCGGTGTGAACAAACATCGGCGGAATCTCAGGCGACTTACCCAAGAAGTGACGATAGAACGTGTCGAACATTTCTACGGCACTACGAGCGCGGTGGTAGCTGGCGACAATCTGATTGGAAGGTGAATCATGATCAAATGACGGGCTCATCGCTTATCCTTCTTACCGCTAGATGGGGAAGCGAGCGTTGTTTTGTCTGGAGAAGACAGGGCGAGGTGTCTGCCTTCATGACAATCTGGACCCCAGCGCTGTGGCGAACGAGTACAGCATGCCGACAAACGTCAAGCACCATGCGGCCATGGCAATGTAGATGAAACACTGCGGGATGATGATTAGGAACGGCGATTCAATCGCGTGGGCTAGGCGAAAGGTGCACACCGTGTACATGCCGAGCGGAAACACGGCGCCCCAATATTGCGGGTCGTAGGTGAGCCGAAATCGTTTGTAGAGGTGTCGCCAAACGCCGAGGATCACCAGCATCGGAATCCACCAGGTTGCCGTGGCCCAAAAAAACAGCGTGAAGCCTTTTAGGAACGGGATCATCTGACTCAGAATTACAGAGCCGTGGGCCGCCGAGATCAACATCGTGCCAGCTAGTGTGGAAATTGCCATGGCGCCCATGTTGATCCAGTAGGGAGGGGCAAGATCGGCAGGGCTCATGGGGTAGAACGAGTAACGATAGAAAATCAATGAGATAATCCACACGTATAGCATTCCACCGGCCAACCACAGTGCCAACGCGAAAAACTGAATCTCCTCGCGATAGGCACCGAACCCGTCCGCCAGCATCGTTCCAAGCACGGAAATAGACTGCACGGCGACAACCGACAACAGCCATCCCCCATGAATGCCGTCCGGCAGCGTGGGTTTCGATTCCTTGACGGCATAGCTCGTAAATATGGTGTATGTGAGCACAAATCCGAGGACAGTCCCCAGGCACCATAGCGCGACAGCCGGCCACCGCAGAGCAGCGATCAGGAGAAACTGATTCCCCAAAACGCAGCTCGCTGCAACGGTTGTGAAAAACCCGACACCCCGCTTGTGATCGGTCAAGTCGGCAAGTAACTGGCCAGGATAGATGAGCAGCCGCGTAATGGTGAGCACGACGAGAATCAGGTAGGCCGGAATGTTCAACCAAAACAACGCGAGAGCGACCTTAGGCATGCCCAGGAGGTGGCTGGCGATCGATACGATGCCCGTCGCCATCACCAGGGCGAAGTAGGCCGGGTTTAGCGTCTCGACGATCTGCCAAAGCGCAGAAGCGAGCGGCCGCCGGCCGCTGTTTACAGTTTCAGTCACGCGACTTGTGCCTTCCCTGGTTAACGATCGAGTTGAACCAGATAACGCAACAGGCCGACATTCAAGCCGAGGCAAGTGACGCTAGCCAGTGCGGCAGGCCACACGATGTTGTGATTGCCGCCAAGAAAGGCATTCATCGTGGCAGTGAGCAACCACAATTGCATCACGACGAGAATCACAACGACAGACAAGATGCCATAAATGATCGACAGTCGTTGGCTGCGAGTTTGTGGTGAAGGCCTCATGACGTGCGGTCCTCAACAGCGGTGGCATAGACCACTCCGCGCTCGATTCGCAAATGAATACGGGGTAGAGGGCGACGCGGGGGGCCGGCCGTTGGTCGCCCTGTTGCCGCGTCGAAATAGCCTTCGTGGCAAGGACAGTGCAAGCGGTTGTGTGTTAAGTCAGGGCGAACGGGACACATCAAATGCGTGCACTGGCTCGAATAGGCTTGAAACACGTCTTCGGACTGGCGAATGAGTAAACATGGATCGCGATCCGTTGGGTAGTGGAAGCTGACGGCTTGTCCGATCTCCACATCGGTAACCGTGGTGATCCGTTTTTCCACTGGAGAACGACCGCGAAAGAGACTCAAGAAAACGATCCACAACTGCCCGCAAGCAAACGCCAGGCTGGTAAGTACCATGAATTTCGTAAAGTCACGGCGGGCGCCGTATTCGTCGGCTGCCACATCGATCGGAAAGTCACGCCGCCATTTTGGCTGTTCATGCTCGGACAGGCCAT
>Ga0163144_10001736_pt1 | contig 50955 bp, 42 predicted proteins | sample OliLak19BULKMAT1_FD_123175 | JGI IMG/M metagenome (GOLD analysis project Ga0163144, IMG submission 123175) | Freshwater microbial mat bacterial communities from Lake Vanda, McMurdo Dry Valleys, Antarctica - Oligotrophic Lake LV.19.BULKMAT1 | ecosystem: Environmental > Aquatic > Freshwater >... | reverse complement strand
CGCCAATGGCATCGCCAATGGCATCGCCAATGGCATCGCGTGCGACACTACCAGGTCACCTCTCCGGCGCCGGCGCGACGATTAGCGACGCGCGCGAGCATGAACAGCAGATCGGACAGTCGATTGAGATAGATCACCGTCAGCGTCGGCAACTCGATCTCCGCGGCGAGATGCACGACGCGACGCTCGGCGCGACGACAGACGGTGCGCGCCACATGCAGCGCCGCCGCCTTGGGGGTGCCGCCCGGCACGATGAAGCTGCGCAGCGGTTCGAGCTCCTGTTCGCAGGCATCGATGGCGCGTTCGAGCTCGTCGATGCGACCCTCATCGATGCGGGCCTTGGTGAGCTGCTCCCGCATCTTGTCGTGATCGGGGGTCGCCAGAAGCGCGCCGATGGCGAAAAGATCGCGCTGCACGGGCACGAGCACTTCATCGATGCGCGGCATCATATCGATGGAACGGGCAAAGCCGAGTGCCGCGTTCAACTCGTCGACGTCGCCGTAGGCTTCGACGCGAGGATGGTCTTTCCCGACGCGACCGCCGCCGAACAGTGCGGTGGCGCCCTCATCACCGGTTCTTGTGTAGATCTTCATACCGGAATCATAAGCGGCGACGGAACAAGACTTAAGCACCAAGTACCGGGCGGTGGGTGGAAGTTTCGGGCTTTGGGTCGAACCACCGAGTGCCGGGCTTCGAGTTTGAGCTCTGGGTGGCGAGAATGTGTCCGACAAACACTCAAAGCCCAAAACCTATACTCGAAGCCGGACACCTGGTGGTTGGGTAGTTCATCGGAGTTTGGAGTTTCGAAGCAGTGGCTACATTCCGCCCCTCATGCCTACTCATCCGATTCTTGATATCACGATCATTGGCGGCGGCCCCACCGGGATCTTCGCGCTTTTCTATGCCGGCATGCGCGGCGCCACGGCGCAGCTGGTGGACGCGCTCCCCGAGCTGGGTGGTCAGCTGACCGCATTGTATCCAGAGAAGTACATCTTCGACGTGGCGGGCTATCCGAAGATCCTGGCCAAGGACCTTGTGAAATCGCTGCGTGATCAGGCGGCGCAGTTTCATCAGGAGCATGGGCTGCCGACGCATCTGGGTCAGCGCGTGACTGGGCTCGAAGAAGCAGACGGGCACTTTGTTCTGGTCACCGAGACCGATCGCTTTCCGACGCGTTCGGTGGTGATTGCCGCGGGCATCGGCGCGTTTCGCCCGCGTCGGCTGCCGCAGGCGTTTGCGGAGCCGTGGTATGGTCGCGGCGTGCATGATCTGGTGACCAACCCCGAGCAGTACCGCGATCAGCATGTGGTCATCATCGGTGGCGGAGACTCCGCGTTCGATTGGTGCGCGCAGCTGCGGGATCGTGCGGCGTCAGTCACGCTCGTGCATCGGAGCGACCGATTCCGCGCACACGCGGCGACGGTGACCGAGGTGCAGGCGGCGGCGGCGCTGGGCGATGGTCGTGTCAACATCTTCACCTTTCACGAGCTCGATGCGATTCACGGCACCGATCACATTGACGGCGTGCGACTCAAGGACATCAAGGCCAGGACCACGCGAGAGATTCGTGCGGACATCGTGTTGCCGATGCTCGGATACCAGAGCGATCTGGGAGCGCTGCGCGAGTGGGGATTGCACGTGGAAAAGGACGAGATTCAGGTCAACAGCACGATGGATACCGGTCGTCCGGGCATCTATGCGGCCGGCGACATCACCACGTACCCGGGCAAGCTCAAACTCATCGCGACCGGCTTCGGCGAAGCGGCCATTGCGGTGAACCAGGCGGTGCATTGGATCTACCCCGAAAAGAAAGTCGCGCCGGGCCACAGCTCCAACCTCGCGATCTTCGGGCAGAAGGACGAATAGAACTTTCGTGGAGCGCCAAACACCAAAAATCAGGCCGCGGAGTTCGCGGCCTGCTTTTGATTGGTTCGAAAAAGGTCGTCTCTAAACACGCACCCGTGGATCGACTTTCTGATAGGCGATGTCGGTGAGGAGATTGACGAGGACGAACACCACCGACAGGAACAACACGGCGCCCTGCACGGCGGGCAGATCGCGTCGGGAGATGGCCATCACGACGTATCGGCCGATGCCGGGCCAGCTGAAGATCGTTTCGGTGAGAATGCTGCCCGTGAGATAAGCCCCGAAGTCGAGACCAATCACCGTCACCACGGGAATGAGCGCGTTCCGCAGGGCGTGACGCGTGACCACGACGCGTTCGGCCAGTCCCTTGGCGCGCGCGGTGCGCACAAAGTCGGCGTTGAGTACGTCGAGCATCGCCGATCGCGTGACGCGCGCCAGATACGCGATGGAACGCGAGCCGAGGGCGAGGGCCGGGAGGACGAGGAACTGCCACCCGCCGTAGCCAGAGGCGGGGAGCCATCGCAGCGTCACTGCGAAGAGCACGATGAGCAGCAGGCCGACCCAATAGACGGGAAACGAGATCCCGAGATACGTGGCCGCCAAGGCGAGCCGATCAAACCAGCCGTTGGGGCGCATGGCAGCCAGCACGCCGACGGTCACTCCGGTGAGTGTCGCCAACAGCATCGCCGCCGTCGCCAGCAGCAGGGTGCGCGGAAAGCGTTCGGCGATATCGCGAACGATCGGCCGGTTGGTGATGTAGGAGCGACCGAGGTCGCCTTGCAGCACGCCGGTCGCGTAGTGCACAAACTGGAGGGGGAGCGGATCGTCGAGTCGCAGTTCGGCCCGGAGTCGCGCAATGGTGGCCGCGTCCGCCCGCTCGCCGACCATGGCCTGCACCGGATCGCCGGGCGCCACATAGAGCAGCAGGAAGACGACGACCAGCACGCCGAACAGCGTCGGGATGGCGAGGAGCAGTCGGCGGCCGAGGAGGGCGAGCATCGGGAAAATGTAGCCGACCGCTCGGTCCGGACGGGGCGCGTCGCTGTCGCGATGGCTTTGTCACCCCCGGGCGCGCCGAATCGTCCATCCCTGCATGCATGTGCGCCGACGACGACGTCGGACGCGACTTCTCTGTGGACCGTTCCCACCACTCCATGTTCTTTCGCAAGTCGAGCCCTCCAGCTCCTCCAACGCCGCCGCCCACGGACGGACGCGCAGGCGCTCCTGTACTGCAGCTGGTGAAAGACGCCACGAACTCGCCGGCGGCGAGCGTCGGTGTCAGTGCGGATGGCATCTCGGGCGCTGGCCAGACTGGTGCCGATTTCGGACTCGTGCTCGACGCGCTGGGGAGCATTCTGGCGACGTTTGCGCGCTACACCTTCGACCTCCCCGATCGACCCGCAAGCGAGTCGGCGGCGGATCTCGCGCGATGGCAGCGCCATACGACACTCGGCGTGCCGATGTCACCCGACGGCGGGGCAACGGCGGCGGGCGTGCACTCACGCGATTGGACCGGTGTGGTGCGTTCGTTCACCGAGCATCGTCGCGACGAGAAACGCTATGTCGACAGCGCCATTGGCGATCTGCGCGATGCGCTCTGGTCATGCATTCAGACGGTGCACAACGCCGTCCGTCTCGACGTCGCGACCGACAGCACCGTGGCGGTCCAGATGCAGCGCGCGCACCACGCGATCTCGAAGCTGCAGGTGGGGAGTATCAAGGACGAAGTGGTTGGCGCGCTCGCTACCATGCAGACGGCTCTGCAGACGAAGCGCAGTGAGCAGGAAGCGGAGTACAAGTCACTCGCGTCGCACCTGGACTATGTGCGCGATCAGCTCGCAGAAGCCCGTCGCGAAAGCACGACCGATGCGCTCACCGGACTCGGCAATCGCAAGCAGTTCGACACTTCGGTCACGCGGGCGGTGCACTTCTACGCGCTCGACCGCACGCCGGTGACGCTGCTGATGATCGATGTGGACGATCTCAAGGTGGTCAACGACACCTGCGGGCATCAGGGCGGTGATTTGGCACTCGTCGGTGTTGCCAACGCTCTCGTCAAGGTGTTTCTGCGTCAGTCGGACACGCTCTGTCGTTTCGGTGGTGACGAATTCGTGGCGGTCCTGCACAACACCGACACGAAGATGGCGCAAAGCCTCGCCAAGCGATTGGTCAGCATGGTGGCCGAGCTTCCGTCGCCCGAAGGCATGCCGTTCAAGGTCGGCGTGTCGGTCGGCATCGCGGAGATCCGAGCGGTGGATGACGCGGAGCAGTGGCTCTCGCGGGCCGACCGGGCGCTCTACAGTGCGAAGCAGAATGGTCGGTCGTGCGTGGTGACGGCTGAGGCGTAGGCGGCGCGCACCATGAGGCACCGCGTACCGGTCGCACTCACTTTCCTCCGATGAGCGTGACGGTGGTCCAGCGCTGCCCATTGAAGATGACGGGCACTTCGAAGCCCTGGACCCACGGCTGGATGGCGTAGAGCTCGTTGTAGAAGAAGAGCGGCACGAGTCCCATCTGGTCGTAGGCCAGCGAGTCGGCCTGCGCATACAGCGCGGCGCGCCTGGCCGCGTCTGACTCACGACGCGACGCGTCCACCAACTGATCGAAGGCCGTGTTGCTGAAGAATGACACGTTGCCGCCCGCGCCGCGATTGGCGCTGTGCAGCAACGGATAGAGGAAGTTTTCGGCGTCGGGATAGTCGGCGTACCAGTCTTTGAGGACGAGATCTGTCTTACCCGCACGCGCGGCCGCGCGCATCGAGCTGGCGTCGCGTTGCACGATCTTCACGCGGATACCGGCGCTGGAGAGATACGCCTGGATCGTTTGCGCGATGCGCGGGAAGGGCGACGATTGCGAGCACCAGAGTTCGAGGTCGATGCCATTCGGAAAGCCGGCCGCGACGACGGCCGCGCGCGCGTCACTGCTGTCGAACGGGATGATGCGGCGCGTCGTATCGGCGCCCTCGAGCGACGGAGGCACAACGCCCGCGGCAACGCGCCCGCGTCCGGCCAGCAGCTCCTTGAGCAGCGCCGGCACGTCGATGGCCTGCGCGATGGCGCGTCGCACGCGCACATCCCTGAGCGGACCGCGCGTGGTGTTGACGCCGATGTACCAGAGTCGGAGCGCGGGCGCGCTGGTGAGTCGCGCTTGTCGCGCGTCGGTGTCTTCCCACGCGCGCGTCTGGTCTTCGGGCACGTAGAGAATGTCCACCGTGCCGCTCTCGAACTCGGCGACCGCGGTGGATGGTTCGGGGATGATGCGTGCGATGAGCGTGTCGATGGTGGGCGCGCCACCGAAGTACGTCGGATTGCGAGCAAACTTGAGGTAGTCGTCGTGCTTCCACTCGACGAGGCGCCACGGGCCAGTACCGATCGGGCGTTCGCTGAAATCGGCGCCGGCATTGCGTGGCGTGATGGAAGCGACGGGCATGGCGAGCAGCTTCGGGAAGATCGCCAATGGTTGCTCGAGCGTGATGACGACGGTGGAGTCGTCGACAGCGACAACGCCGATCAACTTGCTCTTGCCGTCGGCAACGTCGCGCGCGCCCCGGATTGGCAGCAGCGGCCAGACGGTTCCACTCTTCGTTTCGGGGTCGAGCACGCGCAGGAAGGCGGGCGCGACGTCAGCGGCGACGAAGCGTGTTCCGTCCGAGTAGGTGACGCCATGCCTCAGGTGGAACGTGTATGTCGTGCCGTCAGGACTGACGTCCCATCGTTCCGCGAGGGCCGGTTCGAGCTTTGCGTCCGGGGAAAAGCGCGTCAGTCCATCGAACAGATAGGACACGGCGCGCCCTGACGGCACGTCGGTCGCGTGCGCCGGATCGAGCGAGCGCGGGTCGTACCAATCGCGTGAATCGATCAGCACGTGACGATTCGCCGTCGGCTCGGCGGCACGGCAGCCGGCGAGCAGCAGCAGCGACGCGTAGGTGACGCGCATTCCCAAAGGGGAGACGTGAGCGCGAGAAAGACGCATGTCGTGGTTGACTGAGGGCGAGTGGCGGACGAGCTTTCCGACGCAATCTACCGAGGGAAGGGGTCCAACGTCCCGGTGCTATCCAACGCCACGCTTTTTGCATTCAACGCGCCATTTCCCAACCGTGGCTCCGGAGTCGGTTCCACCGGAAGCGGTTCGATGGGGAGCGATTCTTCACCCCGCTCGACGTATTTTCAGCGCGGCGCTCTCCTGCCTCATCGTTGCCGCGCCGCTCGGCGCGCAGGATGTCTCGTGTGACCGTGGCGATCGCGAAGTTCGCTCGCTGCGCTTCACCGGCAACGTCGAATACACAGCCGCGTCGCTGGCGGCGACCGTTGTCACCTTGCCGTCGTCCTTTGCCGGTCTGCCCGTCATCGGCGAGCGACGTTGCCTCGACCCGACCGAGTTCGCGCGCGATGTGCAGCGACTGGAGACCTTGTACCGTCGGCGCGGCTTCCCCGATGTGCAGGTGGATACCGCGGTGACCACGCGTCGGCCCGGTGTCATCGACATCAGTTTCCGTATCGTCGAGGGGCTTCCGATGCGTGTATCGGCATTGCGCATTCGCGGCGGCGAGCAGGATACGGCGGTGCAGCGCACGACGCGCGATTTTCCGCTGCGCGTCGGCGGCGTCTTCGACCGAGGTGCGCTCGAAGCAGGACGCGACACCCTCGTGCGGCGCCTGCGGAATCTCGGGTGGCCGCAAGCAGAGGCGTTGCTGGCCTACACCACCAACACCGCGGCGCGATCGGCGGATGTGGAAGTCACCGTGGTGCCTGGAACGCGGGCGCGTCTGGGTCGCCTCGCCATCGTTGTGGATACGACGGATACCGGGGAGCGACGCATCTCCGACGCCACCATCAGACGCACCATGGCGTTGCGCACCGGCGACTGGTATTCGGCGCGCGCGATCATCGATGCGCAGCGCAATCTCTATCAGACCGACGCGTTTCAGCGCGTCGAGCTGTTGCCGGACTCCATTCAGCCGCCGGGTGATTCGACGGTGAATCTCGTGGCGCGACTGACCGAGGGCGATGCGTGGGCCGCGCGCGGCGGATTCGGCTGGGCGACGTTGGATTGCTTTCGTATGCAGGGCTCGCTCACCGATCGCGATTTTCTGCCGTACGCACAGCGTCTCGAGCTGACGGCACGTGTCAGCAAGATCGGCATCGGCGCACCGCTCGATGGCGCCCCCTCGCTCTGCCAGGGGCAGGCGCGCACCGATCCATACAGCAAGACGCTCAACTACTACACGGCGGTGACCATCCGTCAGCCGGTGCGCGCGCGTCAGTCGCGTGTGCCGACGCTGACAATCTTCAGTTCCACGCTGTCGGAGTATCGTGCGTTCCTTCGCCGCGCGCCGATCGGCGGTGCCCTGTCGGTGACGAATCCGTTGCGGTCGAGACTGCCGAGTACGGTGTCGTATCAGATGGAGTTGGGGCGCACCGAAGCGGAGCCCGCGTTCTATTGCGCGGTGTTCAACGCGTGCGACAACGATGCGCGCAACTTTCTGCAACGCAACAGTCGGCTGGCCGCGTTGGAATATTCCGTGGTGCGGGAGCGCGTGAACGACCCGTTGCGCCCGACCGGTGGTTCAACGGTGCGCGTGGGTTTGCGCTATGCCTCCACGCTGCTCGGCTCCGACAAATCGCAGCAGTTCAAGCGCGGTACGGGGGACGTGACGTGGTACCACGATGTCGGGCGAGGCGCGACCGTCGTCGCGCACTTGCGCGGTGGCCTGGTATTCGGTGGCGGCACCAACCCCACGCTGAGCGGCTTCATTCCGCCACAGGAGCGATTGTACGCGGGCGGTCCGACCACGGTGCGCGGGTTTCGGCAAAATGAGTTGGGTCCCGCCGTATACATCGTGAATGGCTATCGCGAAGTGAAAGCGGGCGCGCAGACGTTCTATCGTGCCGACTCCGGTTCGATCGCTGAGCGCGTCGTGCCGACTGGCGGCAATGCGTTGTTCGTCGGCAATCTGGAATTGCAGGCACCAAGTCCCATTGCGCCGCGACTGCTGGCGCTGGCCGTCTTTGCAGATGCCGGCCGCTTGTGGAATCGCGCCGGCAGCCTGCAGGGAAGCTCCGTCGTGGAAGGCGGAGCGCTGATCAAACTCACGCCCGGAGTCGGCGTGCGCATCGTCTCACCGTTCGGCGCCATCCGTGTGGACCTCGGGTACAACCCGTATCGACTGCCGGCGGGCGCGGCGTACTTCAACGCGCCATTGCAGGCCGGTGTGGCCCCGTTGTACTGCGTCAGTCCCGGCAACGTGCTGCCGGTGCGCAGTGTCAGTGTGGCCACCACGCCACCCGTGCAGGATGCCGGCGCCTGTCCCGCCTCGTTCCGACCGGAGCGGCGCACAGGCCTGCTCGGTCGATTGAATCCGAGTATCTGGATCGGGCAGGCGTTCTAGATGGCACCGCGTCGTCGCACCATCGTGCTGGCCACCGCTGCCGTGTTGCTCACCGTGGCGGCGCTGTGTGTGGGCGGTGTGGCGATGCTCACGCAAACCGATCGCGGCCGCGCGCTGATCATGCGTGCCGTGGTGCCCACGTTGTCCGCCGCGTTGCCCGGCCGGTTGTACGTAGGGCGCGTGAGTGGGTCGCTCTTCGCGGACATGACGATCGACTCGCTCGACATCCGCGAGCCGAACGGCACGCCGTTCCTCAGCACGGGGCGCATTCGCGTCACCTACGATCCGCGCGACCTGCTCGATCGTCGCATCGTGCTCAAGTCGCTCGAAGTGACGAATCCGACAGTCACGATGGTGGACTACGGGAAGGACGACTGGAACTGGAAACGCGCGATGCGACGCGCCGGACCGAAGTTGCCGCAACGTCCTGGCGGTTTCGGGCAGTACGTCGTGATCGACACCACCACGATCCATGAAGGTACGCTCATCGTGCGGCTGCCGTGGATTCCGGCCGACTCGCTGACAGGTGCGAAGCGCGACAGTGCGATCGCGTACAACCTCTCGCGCCCCGACGGCGAGATCCGGCGTGATGATCAGCGACTGGTCCGCGTCTGGAGATTCGTGCGCGGTGAAGTCGTGCTCGGCCGGTCTCGTCTCGCCGATCCCGATTCAGTGGGGCAGCAGTTTGCCGTGCGCAAGTTCGATGTGGTGTGGGTGTATCCGCCGTTCTGGTTTCGCGACATGACGGGCACCGTGCGCAAGCTCAACGACTCGTTGTGGGTGGACAAGGTGAAGTTCCGACTCGCCAACTCGAAGGCGGAGGGCGATGTGAAGGTCGTGTGGGGCGGCGGCAAGCCGGTGCGCTACGACGTGCGTCTATCGAGCGACAGCGTGGCGATGGCGGACATCGCGTGGATTCATCCGTCGCTGCCGAGGACCGGTGGCGGCAGCACGTCGCTGCACATGCACAACGATCCGAACGACCTCACGGTGATGGAGTACGCGATCACCAACATGGACGCGCGGTCGCTGCGGTCGCGTCTGCGCGGGCGCATGACGTACGCGGTGGGTGGACCGGTACTGCAGATCACCGACGTCGCGCTCGACCTGCTGCCGGCGAACACCGACCTGCTCACGCACTTCAACCTCGAACCCTTCCCCTACGACTGGCAGGGCGACGTATCGGGGCGTGTCATCGCCCGCGGGGGACCGCTCAACCGGTGGATGCTCGACGACGCCACGGTGTCGTTTGCCGACGCGCACGTGCCCGGCGCCGTGTCGCGCGCATCGGTGAACGGACTGCTGAACATCTACCAGCCGTCGGAGGCGATTCTCTTCGACGTCGCCCTCAAGATCGATCAACTCGACCTGCGCACGCCGCGCTTCGTGAACCCGCTCTTTCCCGAAGTGAACGGCTTTCTGCGCGGGACCATGCGACTCGACTCGCTCTGGTACGATGCGCGGTTCACGCAGGCCGATCTCGAACATGTCGATGGCATCGGCCAACCGTCGCACTTCACCGGCGCCGGTCGCTACACGCTGCTCGATGAAGGCGTGAAGTTCGATGTCGAAATGCAGGCCGCACCGCTGTCGTACACGACGCTCTCGCGCTCGTATCCGGCGCTGCCGCTGCGTGGGAGCGCGGTGGGGAGCATCAAGGCGAGCGGCATGGCCGAAGACTTCGCGTTGCTCACCACGCTGGCGGGCGAAGGTGGCGAGATCGCCTTCGACGGTCGGGTCGATTCGCTCGAGCCGGAGTTTGGCGCCACGGGCATGTTTCGCGTGAGTGGCGCCAACATGCGGAGTCTCTTTGGCGATCCGAAGTTTCCGGTCACCATGCTCTCCATGACCGGCGATGTCGCGCTGCGCGGCGCCGATCTCGCCTCGATGCGCGGTCCGCTGCGTGCATCGCTCGATCAGTTTTCGCGCGTGGCTGACGTGCGGCTGTTCGGCGGAACGGTACATGTCGCGTTCGATTCCGGTCACGTGCGCGTGGACACGCTCGCGCTCGAAAGCTCGGCGCTCCGCTTCACCGCGCGAGGCGCGCTCGGTTTGTTGGCCGCTCGCCGCGACTCGCTGGGGTTCAGCATTTTCGTGGACTCGCTGGGCGGTCTGCGACCATGGCTGCAGGGGAGTGACCCCAACACGCCGGGGTTGGTGACAGCCGGAGACACACTGCGCGGCACGCTCGAAGTGCGCGGCCGCATCATCGGGTCGCTGGATACGCTCGACGTGGCCGGACTCGGCGTGGATCTACGCGCCGATGGTGCGGGACTCGTGCTCGCCGGTTCCCGCGCGCAACGCGCCAGCGTCTCGGTCGACGTTCAGGATGTTCTACGCAAGTTCACCGGCGGGCTGCAACTCACCCTCGACTCGGCGCGATTCGGCGGCATCGACGTCGCCTCCGCCGCGGGTCGTTCCACGTTGCGCGATGGTCTCGCCGAGCGATTCGGCTTCGAGCTGCGCACGCCGTCGGAATCACGTGTCGCGCTGCACGGTGGCGTCACGCGACGCGGTGACACGAGCACGGTCACGCTCGATACGCTCGACATCCGCGTGGACAGCGGCTTCGCGAAGCCACGCGGCTTCCGGCTCGCTGCGCCGGCGAATCTGCACACGATGCGCGGGAATACCGGCACACTCGACTCGCTCGTGCTTGTGCACACCGAAACCGGGCGCGTCGCGATTCGTGGCACATTGGGAGACTCCGGCGTGCTCTCCGGACGCATGGAGCTTGATCGCGTGCCCTTGGCGGACGTGGGGCAACTGCTGCGCACCACCCGCCTCTCCGGCGGCACGGCGACGGCCAGCATCACAGTTGCCGGCACACGCGAACGCCCGCGCATCGACGGCAGTGTGACGTTGCGCGATGCCCGCGTGGCCCGCGTTCGACTTGGTGAATTCACCGCCATCGCGCATTACGACACCCTGCGGCTGGACGTCGACGCGGCGCTGCGTGTGGACGGACGACCGGCGTTGCAGGCGACGGCGTCGTTGCCGCTCGATCTCGCGCTGCTGCGGGGCCGCACACGTCAACGTGATGAACCGCTCACCGGTCGACTGGTGAGCAATCAGGCAGACCTTTCGCTGCTCGAGGCGCTTTTTCCTGACGTCAGCCGTGCGCGCGGGCGGCTCTCCACCGATGTCCAGCTCTCGGGCACCTGGGAAAAGCCGCGACTCCGCGGTCAGCTGCTGATGGACGGCGCGGCGCTGTCGCTGGACAACCTTGGCATCCGACTCGACAACGCCCGCGCCGACATCGGGCTGGCCGGCGACACCGTGTACGTCCGGCGCTTTGGTGCGAGCAGCGGGACACCGCAGGATTCACTCGGCATCAACGGCATCGTCAGCTACAGCGATCCGTCCAATCCGATCTTCGATTTGCGGCTCGCGGCGAACAATTTCCTCACCATCGACAAGGCGCGAACCGCCTCGCTCACGCTCACGACCACCACGCCCCTCACGCTCGTCGGGCCGAGTACATCGCCACGCGTGCGCGGTGCGGTGCGCATCGATCGCGGACGTGTGTACATCAATGCGCTGGCACAACGCCGCGGACTCGATCTCAACGAGAACTTTGATGTGATCGACACGACGCGTCTCGGCATGGACGCGCTGCTCCCCGACGGGCCGAATGCGTTGATGCAGAATCTCGTTCTCGAGAATGTCCGCGTGAGCATCGGCGACGATGTGTGGCTGCGTTCTCCCGAGGCGAATCTCAAGATGGGCGGTGCGTTGCGTGTCACACGCGCCGCCGGTCGCGATGGCGGACCTTCGCGGCTGTCACTGGCGGACTCACTCACGGTCGAGCGCGGCACCTATCAGCTCAATCTTGGCATTGCACGCCCCGGCTTCGAGGTGGAGCGCGGCGTCGTGCGCTTCTTCGGCGATCCGGATCTCGAGCCGGCGCTCGACATCACGGCGCTGCACACGGTGCGCGAGATGCGCGCCAATTCCAACCGCCAGGACGTGCGCATCCGTGTGGCCATCGGCGGCTCGCTCGATCGCCCGACGCTCGCGCTCAGCAGCGCCGACAATCCGCCGGTTCCGGAAAGCGACATGCTCAGCTACCTGGTGACCGGTGAGCCGGCGTACGCATTGCTGGGGAGTATGCCGTACGCTGAACAGGGGGCCACACTCGCCCTCCGATTGGCCAGCAGCTACCTGTCCAGCCGACTCGCGGGCGGCCGCTTCGACGTGGTGCAGGTGGAGCCCACCGCGCTGGCGCCCGGCGACGCGGCGAACCTTCGCGAGAGCGGACTTGGGATCCTGGCATCGACCCGAGTCGGCCTGGGCGGCCAGATCGCTCGGAACACGTATTTCACCTTCTCGACTGGTCTGTGCGGGCTCTCGCCGCAGACCTCGGGCGGGGCGGACGCGCTGTCGCTGTTCGCCCAGGGACTCGGCGCCAAGATCGAGCGTCGCTTCGACGGCGGGCTTTCGCTCTCGGTCGGGCTCGAGCCCGGATCCAGCGCGCAGGCCTGCGGACGCCTCGGCATTTCCCGCACGTTCCAGCAGACGCCTCCCCAGATCGGTATCGACTTCTTCCGCTCCTGGACGTTCTGAGCCGGGGCGCTGTTTCGGGGACCCGTGCCGTTCGTCCTCCTTGAGCCGATGCCCCACACGCTGCACCTCCCCCCGCTCCAGGCGTTGCCATCCCTGTCCGAGGCGCTCGACGCGATCGATCGCGCCGAGTCCTCGGCGGCTCGCGTGCGCGTGGCCGCGGACCAGTTACACGCGTTTGGCCTCGACCGAGTGGTGATCACACTGCGTGACGCGTCGCTCAACGCCACCGTTTCGGTAACGCTTGGTGAGATCGACGCCGACCGACCCTCGTCGTACGCGCTGCAACCGCTGCCTGGCGCGGTCTGGCGCCGGCGACTGACACAGCTTGATCGCTTCAAGTGCGGCGATCTGTACGTGCTCGATGGCACCGATCCGTGGGTGGCGCGCGAGTTCTTCGGCACTGAAGAGTCGCCGCGCGCGTTCCCCGAGCAGTGGGTGGAGACGGACCTCGTGCTGGGGCTCATGCGCGGCGCCGAGCAGGAGTTGCTCGGTATCGTCAAGTTGGCGGCTCCGCGCAGCAGAACCCGGCCGAACGAGTCGTTGCTGCGCGACCTTGGCGTAATCATTCGACATCTGTCGGCGCGCGTCGCGCACGATTCGCTGCGCGTGCTGGCGCAGCAGCGCGCGGAGCGATTGCAGCGATTGCAGGAAGCGGGCGCCGCACTCGCGCGCTCGCTCGACGAGCATGAGATCATGCGCGAACTGGCGCGTCAGGCGCAGCGTGTGACGCGTGCGGACGGCGTCACCATCGCGTTCCCCGATCTCGACCAGGACATCCTCACGACCGCACTGCGGCAGGTGCGTGGTGTGGACCGTCCACGAGGTCCGGTCCGTCTTGGCGATGGGATCATCGGCGAGGTCGCTCGGACCGGACGTCCGGTGCGTGTGGGTGACCGTGACGCGGATCGCGCGCGCGAACGCGCAGGGCTGGTGCCGCCCCTGTCGATGTACGACGTGGTCGGCGACGCGTCTCCGGCTTCGTCCGTGCTGGCGGTGCCATTGCTGGCCGGCATTCACCTGCTGGCCGTGCTGGTGGTCTTCGCGGCATCGCGTGAGGTGTTCGACGCGGAAGACGAAGAGGTGCTGGCTACGATGGCGTCGCAGGCCGCGACCGCGATCGCCAACGCGCGTCGCTACGCCGAGAGTGAGCGTGAGCGCCGGCAGACCGAGGCGCTGGCGGAGGTTGCGAAGGCCGTCAGTGAATCGCTTCGGCTGGGCGAGGTGCTGCGACTCATCCTCCGGCACTCGGTCGCGCTGCTCGGCGTCGAGGGCGCGTGCATCGCGCTGCGTCAGGACGACTATCTGCACATCGTGGCGGCGGTTGGTGCAGCCGATGTATTGGCCGGTGTGCACTTGCCGGTCGCCAACAGTCTGCTTGGCCATGCGATGTCCACCAACGAACTGGTCGTCTCCAACGACTTTCGGCACAACCCAAACGCCAGCAAGGCGGTGCTGCATCTGGCGACGATTCATCGCACGGTGATCGCGCCGCTCGTGACCGGTCGCGGAACGATTGGTGCAATTGCGGTGATCAACCGCGACGAGCCGTTTCGCGATGAGGACGCGCGGGTGTTGCAACGCCTCGCCGATCACGTGGCGGTGGCGATCGTCAACGCCCGATTGTTTGAAGAAGTGGAGCGCGCGACGCGCGAGTGGAAGCTGGCGTTCGATTCGATCGCGAGCGGCATGGTGGTGCTCGACGAGGCACAGAAGGTGCAACGCTGCAATGCTCGCGCGGCCGAACTGTGTGGCGGCACCATCGCATCGCTGCTCGATGTGCGCTTTCCGCGCGCGCTGCTCGGCGACGCGGAATCACGCGAGAGTCTCGCACTCGTGGCGCTGATTCAGCGTTCGATCGAGGCGGAAGAGCCGATGCGCGAACTGGTGCGCGACGAGATGAATGCGCGACTGTTCGAGGTGCTCGTGTCGCCACATCCGGATGGCGGGTGTGTACTCACCTTCAGCGACGTGACATCGGCGCATCGACTGGCCGAGCGTCACCGTCGTGTGCTGGAAACCGTCTCCGACAGCATCGTCATCACGGGGCTGGATGGTCGCATTGCCTTCGCCAACGCCGCAGCGCATGACCTGTTCGAGTACGAGCAGCTCATTGGCCAGCACGTGTCGTCGTTGGCCGCGTCGGAATCGCTGGCGGAGGTGGTCGAACGCGAACGTAGCGCACGTGATGGCGTGCAGCAGCGCTACGAATGCGTGGTCGTTCGCGCCGATGGTGAGCGGCGAGTCGTGGCGGTCAGCAGTGCGCCGCTGGTGGAGCTGGGCCAGGTGACGGGCACGGTCGCCAGCTTGCGCGACATCACCGGCCAGCGCGCGGAAGCCATCGCACTGGCGCGTTCGGAGGACCGCTACGAACGACTCGTCGAATCGGCGACTGACGCGATCTTCACGGTTGATGCGGCGGGCTGCTTCACCTCCGTCAATCAATCGCTCCTTTTCGAGACGGGGCGCACGCGGGAAGAGCTGATCGGCGCGTCCTGCAAGACGCTCATCGACCCGGCAGATGTACCGGCCGTCGAGCGACTGATCGCTCACATCTTCGCCGGCGGGAAGGAACGACTCGAACTGCGATTCCGTGCGCCGAACGGTGTGATGCGAGTCGGCATGGTGACGACGGCGCCCATCGTGGAAGCGGGTGTCGTAGTGGGTGCGCTCGGCGTCATGCGCGATATCACCGAAGACGAGATCCGTCGCGAGTCAAGCGCCCAGCAGGAACGGCTCGCCGCCGTTGGACAACTGCTGAGCGGCGTGGCCAACGAGTTGAACAATCCGTTGGCGAGTCTGCTGGCCGTCGCCGAGCTCGAAGCCAGGACCATGTCGCCCGATGCGGTCCACCGTCAGGTGATCGCGCAGATCTGCGACGAGGCCCAGCGCGCCTCGCGCATCGTGGCGCAATTACTCGACACGACGGGTGAACGGCCCACCGAGCGGTCGGCGGTGGACGTCAATCGCATCGTGCGCGGCACGCTGGAGCTGCACGCGTATCACTTCCGGCTGCAGCGCATCAACATCGAGTCGGTGCTGTGGCCGACGCAGTTGCTGGTGCACGCCGACGGTGCGCAGCTGCAACAACTGCTCATGAATCTGCTCGTCAACGCCGAAGAGGCGCTGCGCGATTGGGCGGGAACGCGGTTGCTGCGGGTTGCCACACGGCACGCGGGGAGCAGCGTGGTCGTTGAGGTGTGCGACACCGGGCCGGGCATCGCCGCGCTGCCACCATCGCGCGTCTTCGAACCGATGTACTCCACGCGTCGCGAGCGTGGCGGCCGAGGCTTTGGATTGACCGTCTCGCGTTCAATCGCCACGCAGCACGAGGGCACGATTCAGGTGACGTCCGCGCCCGGTGCGGGCGCGACGTTTACGCTGACGTTGCCGGTGATGCAGCGCGCGACGTCGAGTTTCGCGTCCTTTCCGGCGCCGCTGCCGGCGCCGCTGTTGCCGCCGCTGTTGCCGCACCGCGCGGTGGCAGCGACGCCTGTATTGCCACTGGTTCTCAGTGCGCCATCCGTCGACGCTGCGGCACCAACGCAGGTGGTGCCGCCAAGCGATCGCACGCTCCGGCCGGTGTCGCATCTGCTGCTCATCGAGGATGAAGAGACGCTGCGTGCTGCGATCAGCCGGTTCCTGCGACGTGAAGGCTACGAGGTGGACGTGGCATCCGGCGGCAGAGATGCGCTCGCCATGCTCGAACGTCGTCGCTACGATGTCGTCCTGCTCGATCTGCGCCTGCAGGACTTGGCCGGCGAGGAGGTGTATCGCGAGATCGAAGCGCGTGATCCGGTGCAAGCCCAACGTGTGCTGTTCACCACTGGTGATCTGCACCGACTGGAGGCGGCCGAGTTTGTGCGCAGTACAGGCCGCGCGGCCCTCGCAAAACCGTTCCTGTTGTCCGAGCTCCAGAACCGTATCGCGGCCGTGCTCGCGTCGTAGATTCCGCGCATGACACACGCGACGGTGTGGGAGCAGATCGGCCTGGCGATCGGACATTCGACCGACGTGGACGGTGGCACCGGTTGCACGGTGATTCGAGGGCTGCACGGGCCGTTTCGCTGCGCGGCGGCATTGCTGGGACGCGCCAGCGGAACGCGCGAACTCGCCACCTGCGAGCCTGCACATCTGGTCGACCGCACCGATGCAATCCTTCTCACGGGCGGCTCGGCGTTCGGGCTCGATGCCGCGGCCGGTGTGATGCGTTGGATGGAGGAGCGCGGTCGCGGATTTCCCGTTGGTGAGGGCGTGGTTCCGATCGTCCCGGCCGCGGTGCTCTTCGACCTCATGCCATTCGGTCGCTTCAGTGCACGTCCGACGGCCGAGATGGCGTACGACGCCTGCGACGCTGCGAGCAGCACGTTGATCGTGGAGGGGTGCATCGGTGCCGGCACCGGGGCGCTCGTAGGCAAGTGCGCCGGTATCACGAACGCCATGAAGGGCGGTATCGGTGTTGGGCAGGCAACCGGTGGCAACGTGACCGTCGCTGCGCTCGCGGTGGTCAATGCCTTTGGTGACGTGCGCGATGCACACGGCCGCATCATCGCCGGCGCGCGACTGCCCGACGGCGGGTTCGTCGACACCGAACAACTGTTGCGGAGCCATCAGACGCCCACGCGCTTTGCACAGGAAGGCAGCGAAGCCGCGCGACGAAATACGACGCTGGTGGTGCTCGCGGTGAGTGTGCCGCTCGACAAACTTGCGCTGGCACAGGTTGCACAGGCAGCAACTGCGGCCTGTCACCGTCGCATCACGCCGTGCGGGACCAGCTTCGACGGTGATGTGCTCTTTGCTGTGTCACCAGTGCCGACGTACGCGACCAACGACGACGGGAGTTCACACGCGATGCGTGACACGAGCGCTCACGCACCGGTTCCGCTGACACGGATCGAAGCGGTGGCCATCGCCGCGCTCGAGCGGGCGATCGAACGCGGTGTCATGACCGCGCGCGGGAGAGACGGGATTCCCGGATTGGCTGACTGACCTTCGTCTCCACCAACGTCTCCACCAACGTCTCCACCAACGTCTCCACCAACGTCTCCACCAGCGATGACCATACACGACGACGCGAACGATCGCATGACCGTGCAGGCGGCGATGGCCCCGCTCATGGGCGAGTCGCGCATCTCGGCGCCGCTCACCTCGCAGCTGTTGGCCGGCGCAGTGTTGACGGTACTCGAGCGTCGGGCCGATTGGTTGCAGGTGCGTGGCGCCGACGGCTACGAAGGGTGGACGCACATCGGCTATCTCACCCCGTGCACGGGCAACGAATCCAGCTGGCGGTTGTCGCTCGGCTGCGTCGTGCAGGAAAACAACGGCGTGGCACGTGCACTGCCGCTTGGCGCGCGTCTGGCCCCCGACACGCGGGTGCTGCATGGCGAGTGCGTTGACGCGGCGTCGCAACGCGAGCGATTTGCATCGACGGCACAGGCGGTGGCAGTGAGCGCCGCTATGCGCTTCTCCGGCGCGAGCTATCTCTGGGGAGGCGTGACGCCCTGGGGGTGTGACTGCTCAGGCTTCGTGCAGCAGCTCTTCGCCCTGCACGGCGTGAGCTTGCCGCGTGACGCGTGTCAGCAGGCGCTGCTCGGTGAACAGATCACGACAGACGCGACGGACGCACACCGTCCTGGTGACCTGATCTACTTCTCCGATCGCGACGATGCACGCGTCACGCACGTGGGCGTGGCCTTGAGCGACGCGCGCATGGCGCACAGCGCGCTGCAACGCGGCGGAGTGGCCATCGAGCAGCTCGAGGCGGACAACGAGTACGCGGCGCGATTGCGCGCACAATGCGTGACGGTCCAACGGCTCCCGTTTCCCGACGACGCTCGCTGAGGGTTCGCGGGGATCGGTCGAGCGACGGATGCGCTAGCTCAGCATCTGCCCTGACGCGGGCGGCACCGTGGGCGGTGCTCCGCCGCGCACGTGCAACGTCGCATTGGCGTGACGGGTCCCATCCAGCTCCACACGCATGACGTAGTCGCCGACGACATCCAGCGGCAGGTCGAGCTGCGCGATGATGGGCATGTCCATCTCGCCCACCTGCCCGGGCGCGGCGTTGATCGCCAGCTCCGCTGTCGATGACCAGAGCTCGGCGCCGCGTGGATTCGTCCAGCGCAGCGTCATCTGGTGGGTCCCGACGTCGGTCAGTTCGGCCTTGAGGCGGACCACGAACGTCGCCCGTGGATGCAGTGCCGGGAACTGCCCCACGTGCACGGCGTCAAAGACGCCCAGGATATTGAGCTTGCCTTCCTGGGAGAGGTTGGCCGCGTCGGCGAAGAGCGCAAAGGAAACGTGCATGCCGAGAAGCTACACGCATCGCGCATCGGGTGTCTACTTTTCGCCATGTCTTCTGCGGCACCTCCGATCCGGACTGACGCGTCCCTCACAGCGGTGACCGACTCGGTCACCCATGTGCACGCGCGAGCCCGATTCGGCATCACCGATGTCGGGCTGATCGTGGGAGCGCTGATCTGGGGCGTGAACTTCAGCATCGTCAAGGTGGGCTTGAACGCCTTCGAGCCGCTGACGTTCGCCGCATTACGTGTCGCACTCGCCGCACTCGTACTGTGCGCGTTGGTCGCCACCCTGCAACCGGCCGCTCTGCCGTCGAGAAAGGACATCATCGCACTCGCAGTTCTCGGCTTGGTCGGCAACGGGATGTACCAGCTGCTGTTCCTCGCGGGTATTTCACGCACGCGGGCGGGTATTGCGGCACTGCTCATCGCCGCCGGTCCGGCCTGGATCGCGATCATCTCGCGCATGTTCCGGCGCGAGCAGCTGCCCTCGCGCGGCTGGATCGGGATCGGCCTGCAGGTGATCGGCGTCGGATGGGTGGTGGGGAGCGCCCATGGCGTCGACACCGGCGGCGAGGCGATGTACGGTGCGGTACTCATTGGCATCGGCGCAATCACCTGGGCCGTCTACACCGTGGTGCTGCAACCGTACACCAGCACCGTGAATCCGCTGCACCTCGCGGCCATCACCACCGCGAGCGGCGCGTTGGTGTGCGTGGCGGCGGCGGTGCCGAGTCTGGTGCGCACCAACTGGAATGCCATCGGTCTCGACGCGTGGGGGGCGGTGCTCTACGCCAGTCTTGGCGCGATGGTCATCGCCTACATGCTCTACTATCGTGGCGTACGCGTGCTGGGCGCGACACGAACCGCCGTCTACGGCAACCTGCAGCCGCTCATCGCGCTCGCGGTGGCGGCCATCATGCTCGGCGAGACTCCTACGGGCCCTCAGCTGCTCGGCGCAGCGTTCATCATGGGCGGACTGCTCATGTCACGCATGGCGCGAGTGACGACCGTCGTCGAACGACCCTCAATCCCGGAAAGCGCGTGAAGCTTGTTCTTTTTGACATCGACGGCACGTTGCTCTGGACCGATGGCGCAGGACGACGGTCGATGGAGGGAGCGCTGACACAGATGTTCGGCACGCCCGGAGACTCGACGTATCGCTACGACGGCAAGACGGATCGACAGATCGCACGCGAGCAGATGCGCGTCGCTGGTTTTGACGATGCAACGATCGATGCGCGCATGGACGACCTGTTGGCGGCGTATGTGCAGCGGCTCGAGTCGGAACTCGATGGCGACGCGAGTGCGGCACGATTGTGTCTGGGGATCCATCCACTGCTCGACGCACTCGAAGCACATGACGGGGCAGCATTGGGACTGCTCACCGGCAACATCGAGCAGGGGGCACGACACAAGCTGCGCGCGGTCGGCCTCTCGTTTGATCGCTTTCGCGTGAATGCGTTTGGCTCGGATCACGAGGAGCGACCGCAACTGCCCGCCGTCGCGCAGCGCCGTGCGCGCGACGTGATGGGGATGCAGCTCGACGGCGATCGCATCATCATCATCGGCGACACGCCGGCCGACATTCACTGTGGACGCGAAATTGGCGTACGGGCCATTGGTGTGGCCACGGGTCGCTATGGCGTCGATGAGCTTTCGACCCATCAACCGCATGCCGTCTTCGCGACACTCGAGGACACGGACGCGGTGCTGGCCGCGATCCTGGCCTGATCGTGCGAAAACAGCGGCGCACGGTGGCAGTGGCCGGGTGCATGCGTGGCGCGGTGTGTGCGACATGACCGCCGACTTCTCGGCCGTGCGCGCGAAAGCGCGTGTGGTGGGCATCGTGCGCGGTCGTGAGATCAACGCCGACGCGGACATCTCGCTCGAGAGCGAGGCGCTGGTGCTGGCGTGGGTGTCGGCCACGGCGTGGCGACTCGCGTTCGATGGACTGGACGGCATCGGACACGGACCGTCGCAGCTGACGCTTTATCTCGCCAGCGGCGACGTCCTCGAACTGTCGGGTGACGACGCACTTCGCACCATCGCGCTGCAGCTGACCGCGCGTGCCTGCACCATGCCCGAGCTTACTCGTGGTCTGCGCGCGTTCGGCTCGCTGCGTGGATCACCTGGCGCGGCGCATGATGCGTGGTTTGCGCCGCTGCTGGCCGCCCGTCGTGCAGTCGAAGGCATCACCGACGCGCGACGTCAGCTGGCGCTCATCGATGCCGGGCAACTCGGAACGGCAATGGAGCGGGCGATGGCCGAACTCGCCGCACTGACCGCGCCCGAGGATGTCGCGCGTCAGCGCGCGATCGAAGCCGCACTGGAGGAGGAGTCGGCGGAGATGTTCGTGGCTCTCAGGCGGTTGGCGCTCGCCGCAGACGCGCTCTGCGGAAGTGCGCTGGACACACTGTTTGTCGAGTGGCGTCGATGGGTGGGCGCGTTGCGCGATGTCTTCGCTGCGGCAGACGAAGCGTGGGGACGCTGCTGCAAGGAGCTCTGAGCGCGCGCTGACGTCGACGCGCGTCAGGAGGAGTGGCGGGGCGCGTCGGACGTGCTGCAGCCGCAACCGTCGCCGCATGCACTGGCCGGTGTGCGAGCCGCGACAACGCTGCGCCACACACGTCGCGCGATGAAGGCGACGGCCGCCACCACGATCGCACCAACGATGATGGTCTGCATCGTCATCCCCTCACTATCCCGCGAATCCGAGCGCCTTGCCGCCCGCGTAGACGATCCACGCGGCCCCGTACGCCAGCACCAGCATGTAGCCGAACTGCAGCGCGGCCCAACTCCACCCCAATCGTCCACCGCCGGCTTCGCGCACTGTTACGGCGATCGTACTCATGCACATCAGCGCGAACACGTAGAACACCATCAGACCGATCGCGATCAGCGGCGTGTATGCCGGCTTGCCCGTCACCGCGTTCCGTTCCCGCTTGAGTCGCGCCTGCAGTGCTTCGTCGTCCGTGCTCGCGTCGCCTACACCGTAAATCGTACCCATCGTCGAGACAAATACTTCGCGCGCCGCAAAGCTCGCAGCGATAGATACCCCGATCTTCCAGTCATAGCCCAACGGTCGCACCAGCGGCTCGATCGCTTTGCCCACATGGCCAAGCACCGAGTGTTCGAGTTGCTGCTCCTGCTGCGCAGCCACAGGAAGCGTCGCATCGACCGTCGCCTTCGGATACGTCGCCATCGCCCACAGCACGATGGAGAGCGACAGAATGACGGTGCCGGCGCGACGCACAAACAGCTGACATCGCTGCACCACCGACACGGCCAGCGAGCGCGGACTCGGCCAGCGAAATGGCGGCAGTTCGAGGATCATCGGACGCACCGGCCCCTTGAGCAGCGTGCGCTTGAAAATGGCCGCGATACCGAGCGCGACAGCCGTGCCCAGCAGATACATGAACAGCATCGTCGCGCCTTGCAGCGTGACGCCTGGCACAAGCGCAATCGGGGGCACGAAAGCGCCGATGAGCAACGTGTACACCGGCAGTCGCGCCGAACAACTCATCAATGGCACCACCATGATCGTCGCCAACCGGTCCTTCGGATCTTCGATGGTGCGCGTGGCCATGATGCCGGGCACGGCACAGGCATAGCCGGAGAGCATGGGAATGAAGCTCTTGCCATGCAGACCCACTTTGCGCATCACGCGATCCATCAGATACGCGGCACGTGCCATGTACCCCGAGTGCTCCAGCACGCCGATCGCCGTGAACAGGATCGCGATCTGCGGCAGGAACACGAGCACCGATCCCACACCCGCAAAGACGCCATCCACGATCAGGCTGCGCAGGTCTCCCGCAGGCATCTGCGAACCGATGGCCTTGCCGGCGGTGCCGATCAGCCATTCGATGCCGTCCATCATCGGCGTCGCCCAGGAGAACACCGCCTGGAACACGAGCACCATCACGAGAAGAAAAAGTGCCGGTCCGTAGAAGCGGTGCAACGCGATCGCATCGATGCGATCACTCAGGGAACGACCGGTGTTGACGCGCGTCGTGACGGTCTTGCCGACCACCTCGGAGATCCACGCGTAGCGCACTTCTGACTCGAAGCGAGCGGGAACGAAACCAGCGATGCGCAGCGCATCCGACGCCTCGATGACCGCATCGGCGAGTCCGGGCACCTGCGCCAGATGCGCATCGGTGCGCGACATGCCAAGCACGCGCAGCGATTCCATGTCGGCCGCGATCGGTGACAGACCATCGGCCGTGAGACAGTCGCGCAGCGATGCGAGCGCGGTGTCCGCCGCTGCTGGCAAGGCGAAGCGACGCGTCGGGGCGGGGAGCGTTGCGGCGATGAAGAGCGCGCGCTTGAGCGGTTCGATGCCTTCCCCGCGCTTGGCGACGGTGGGCACGACCGGCACGCCCAACTCGTGAATCAGCTCGGGCACATCGATGGCCACACCCTCGGCCTCGGCCACGTCGAACTGATTGAGCGCCACCACCACGGGCACGCCCAACTCCATCACTTGACTGGCGAGAAACAGGTTGCGATCGAGATGCATCGCGTTGATCACCACCAGCACGACGTCCGGTCGCCAACGATCCTTGTCTCGACCCAGCAGCACTTCCAGCGCGATCTGCTCGTCGGGAGAGCCGGCGGACAACGAATAACTGCCGGGCAGATCCAGCACCGCCACCGGCTGTCCGTCGGGGCCGCGGAAGTTGCCTTCCACACGTTCGACGGTGACGCCCGCAAAGTTGCCGACACGCTGCCGCAGGCCGGTCAGCGCATTGAAGAGGGTCGTCTTCCCTGTGTTGGGATTGCCGATGATTGCCACGCGCAGCGAGGCTCGTTCACCGCCCGCACCACCGCGACGTTGTGCGGCGCGTTGCGAATCGGTCGACGTCGGCGGCTGGAGCGAGGTCACTGCATGGTCTCAAACGGAACGGCGAGGCGTCCTGCCGCAGCGTGTCAGGCTTGCGCCGACTGCGGTTGAACCGTGATGCCCGCCGTGATGGCGGAGCCGAGTGCGAGGCGCGTGCCGCGCACTTCAAGCAGCATGGCATGTCGCGTGTCGATCACGTTGACGCTGGTTCCTTCGCACAGTCCCAGCGCTCGCAGGCGACAGGCTTCGTCGGCCGAACACTCGATATCGACGACCGTCGCACGACTGCCGGCGCGGCATGCAGCCAGCGCGCACGTGGTACGCGTGGGCTGGGCGTCGTTCTGCTGCAGGGTGGGAAGCGCGAGGGCCGGAGGCACGTACCGTTAGATGAGAATGTTTCTCAAACTCGTTTATGGAGTATACAATCGCAGGCTCTGCAGAAGCAATAGGGAGTGGAGTATTCGGGTAATTCCCCGACCTATCCGTCGGGGAATCCCTGCCTGCTGCTCCAACTAGGCCGTCGCCGTGCGAGGTGAGGAACCCGGTGCGCCCGGATCGCGGCGCCAGGCCATGATGGCCACGCCGATCGTAAAGATCATGACGGCGATGATCTGTGCGGAGGTGAGCCCGACGATGCTGACGCGATCATCCTTGGCGCGGAAAAACTCGACGATGAAGCGCTCGACGCCGGCGAGCACGCAGTACATGCCAAAGAGCCAGCCGGAGCGCTGCCGATGCCCGCGGAAGCGCCAGAGAACGAGGAACATGAGGAAACCCATGAACGTCTCGTACAACTGCGTGGGATGCACGGCGATGACCGACGCCGGATCGGTGCCAGCGGGGAGTTGTGCGCCGAACTGCTGCTGCATCACCAGCGCCGTGGACGGTGGCGCTCCTTCGGGGAAGCGAACGGCGAACGGACCGCTCCACGGGCGCCCATAATCGTCTCCGACGGCCCAGCAACCGGTGCGCCCTACCGCGTACCCCGCCGCGATGCCAATGCCCGCCACGTCGGCGATGCGGAGGAAGCTGAGCTTCCGCCACTTGATCGTCAGCCAGCAGAGCAGCACGGATCCCATGAACCCACCCCAGAACACAAACCCACCGCGACTGAAGAACGCGGCCGGATCGCCGGTCAGCACCACGTAGTAGGTCTTCGCGCCGATCAGCGTCCCGAGCAGCGCGGCCAGCACGATGTCCGGCATCACCTCCGATTCCTTCCACTGCCCGCGTCGCGTGAACTCGCGTTGACAAACGATCTGCGCGATGACGAAGGCGGCGAGCACGGACAGTCCGAATCCGGTGATCTCGAGCGGACCGAACAGGTGGAAGACCATCGGGTGATGAATGATCCCGTCGGGATTCATGCGAGGCGTGACGAGGTGGGAAGTCGGTGCGGTCGCGACGGGCGATCAGCGCGCGTCGGCCAAGGCGAAGGGGAACATACCCGGAAGCGGCAACGATGATTGCGCGGTCAGCGTCGGCGGCATGCGTTCGCCCGCCGCAAAGCGAAAGAGTCCCGCCGCGGCAATCATGGCGGCGTTGTCGGTGGCGAGACGAGGAGATGGCGAGAAGACGCGACCGCCGCGCTTGGCCATGCGCGCCGCGATGCCGGCCTGCAGCGCGCGGTTGCACGCCACACCGCCGCCCAGCACCACGCTGGTGCGCGCAAAGAGCCGTGCCGCACGGTCCACCTTTTCCACCAACGTGCCGACCACGGCATCCTGAAAGGCGCGCGCGATCGGTGCACGTTCCGAGTCCAGCACCTGCTGCGTTTGCGCGTCGCGCACCTCGAGCAGGACGGCTGTTTTGAGGCCGCTGAAGGAGAGATCGAAGTAGTCGTCGTCCCCGGGCCTGGAATTGCTGCGCACCATGGGTTTGGCGAAGCGATGCGCGCCCGGCGCACTGGTGCTCGCGAGCTCCTCCAGGAGGCGCCCACCCGGATACGGCAGCCCGAGCAGTTTGGCGACCTTGTCGAAGGCTTCACCGGCGGCGTCGTCACGGGTGCGACCCAACAGGCGATACTCCCCCCACGCCGGCACATCCAGCAGCAGCGTGTGTCCACCACTGACCAGCAGCGCGGTGAAGGGGGGCACCGCATCGGCCGACTCCAGCAGCGTGGCGAAGAGATGCCCTTCGAGATGATGCACCGGCACCACCGGCACGCCGCTCGACAGACCAATCGCTTTCGCGAACGTCGTCCCCACCAGCAGCGCGCCAACCAATCCCGGCGCGTGCGTCACGGCAATGGCATCGAGGTCGGTCAGCGACACGCCCGCTTCTTCGAGCGCGGTGCGCACGGTTGGCACAATACCGGTGAGGTGCTGACGACTCGCGATCTCCGGCACCACGCCACCAAAGAGTCGATGCACATCCTGCGAGAGAATCACCAGCGACTTGAGCTCGGGGTGCAGGGCGTCGCCTTCGACCACCGCCGCCGATGTTTCGTCGCACGACGTCTCGATGCCGAGCACGCGCACTCGTCGCCGCGCCGCGCTGACGATCTCGCTCATGGCCGGTGCAAGACCGCGAGCGAGTCCGATCGGCGACCGCGCTGCAGGTGCACGGTGAGCAATCGTGGACGAAGGTCGGTCACGCGCGCCTCGGTGCCAGGCGGCATGTCGAGGTCCTGTTCACGCAGTTCGAGGCGCACGCTGTCCGGCGCGTCGTCGGTGATGGCGCGCTGCAGCGCCGGCGGCGACTGCAGCATGCGCAACAGATCGCCACGAGGCCCGACGACGAACGCGCGCACGGGCGCGATCGGTTGCCTGAGCGTGACAGCGCTGTCGAGGGTCAGCGACACCTTCACCGTCACCCACGAGGCGGTGGACTCTTCTGCGCTGACGATCAGCCAGAGCGCGCCTGCCAACCACAGTGCGGCCGCCGCGCGCGTGACCACCGACCACGACCAGTGCGACGCGCGCTCACTCACGCGACATCCGCCACGTGATCAGGAGCGTGGCTCAGCGAGCAGCTGCTCCAGCAGCCGCCGATTCTGCGGTGAATTCCAGTCTTCGCCGCCAATCCACTTCTTGCGAATGACACCGTCGCGCGCGACCACGAACGTTTCCGGCACGCCGGTGGTGCGGTAGATCTGCTGAATCACGCCCGTCGAATCGTGCAGAATCTCGAAGGAGAGATTGAACTCCTTCACGAAGTCGCGGATCGCCTGCTCTTTCCCGGGGTTATCGATGCTGACGGCAACCACCTTGAGCCCCTTGGGCCCAAGCGCCTGGTGCAGCTTCTCGATACTCGGCATCTCTGCGCGACAGGGTCCGCACCACGTTGCCCAGATGTTGAGCAGCATGACATCGCCCTTGTAGTCGGCGATCGACTTCAGTTTCGGCGTGCTCTCCAGCGTCACGGCCTTGAAGTCCGGTGCGTCCGAGCCGATGGTGATCGCCGTAAGTTCGTCTTTGAGGAAATGCGTCGCGGCGAACGCGCCACCGCCAAGGGTCGCGACGACCGCCAGCACGACCATCCACTGCTGCTTCGCGGTCATGCTGTTGCCGCGCAGAGGTCACGCAACACCCTGATCTCCGCTTTCGGATCGGCTGCGCTGAAGACGGCGTTGCCCGCGACAAAGACGTCGGCACCGGCGCTGCGGCAGCGCGCGATGGTTTCGCGTGAAATGCCGCCGTCCACTTCGAGCACGGCGTTGCTGTCGGCCTGATCGAGCAACCAGCGCGCGCGGGCAATCCTGTCCACCGAATACTCGATGAACTGCTGGCCGCCGTAGCCGGGATTCACGCTCATGATCAGCAACAGGTCGAGCAGGTGGGCGACTTCTTCGATGACGCCGAGTGGCGTGCCAGGATTGAGCGCCACTCCGGCCAGGCAGCCCAGCTCTTTGATGCGCATGAGCTGGCGATCGAGATGCGGCGCGACTTCGGCGTGGATCGTGAGCACGTTGGCGCCGGCTTTCACGAAGTCGTCGAAGTAACGCTCCGGTTCGACCACCATGAGATGCACGTCGATGGGGAGTGTCGTGGAGCGCTTCACCGCATCGATGACTTTCGAGCCGAAGGAGAGACTGGGCACGAAGCGTCCGTCCATGACATCCACGTGAATCCAGTCGGCACCGCCGGCTTCGCACATGGCAACGTCATCGCCGAGGCGACGAAAATCGGCGGCGAGCACCGATGGAGCGATACGAACGGTCATGGCAGGGGGGCTGCCGCGTCGGCGCCGCCAGGAGGCGTTCGGCCGTTGCTCAGTATGAGTGTGATGCTCTCGCCGGGCGCTACGGATTCGCCGGCGGCAGGCACCGTGCGCAGGACGATGCCCGCCGCCGTGCGCGAGTCTTCGAATTGGACGGTGCCGACGACGTGTCCCGATTCGACGACACGCGTGCGCGCGAGTCCTTCTTCCAGTCCAATGACATCGGGCACGGGGAGGGCCTCGGCGGCCGCCGCCCGGGCCGCCGCCACGCTGTCCGCGATTCGCTGCGGGCGATTCTCTGCGTCGGCGCTGTCGGACGCACGTCGTGCAGATCGCTCGTCGTTGCGGACGGCGGCGGCACTCTTGCTGGCGGTGCCGTTGGCGATGCTGTCCAGCATGAGTTGCAACGAATCGGGCTGCTCCGGTCGGCCGGGTTCGAGCGCGCGCACGCCGACAATGCCACCGGTGGCGCCGATGAGCAGACCAACGGTGAGCACGATCGCGCCTCGCATGAGCCACGTGCGCAGCGACGCCGGTTGCCCGCGTGATCTGCGTGCAGCCGACATCAGCGTGCCCGACGCAAGCGCGCCGCGAACGCGCCGTCGGTGCCAGTGTGCTGCGGCAGGACGCGCAGCAGCCCGCCGTCAAGCACGTTGGCAGGCACCGTGCCTTCCGGCGGCGCCTCGAGTACGAAGTCCTTGTGGTCGGCGAGGAACGACGCGATCTGATCGTCGTTCTCTTCGAGTTCGAGCGAGCAGGTGCTGTAGATGAGGAGGCCACCGGGCTTCACGACGGCGGCAGCGGCGCGCAGGATCTGCTTCTGCAGCGCGCCGAGTACCGCAAAGTCGGACATGCGCAGTCGCCAGCGTGCATCGGGGTGTCGCTTGAACGTGCCGGTGCCCGTACAGGGGACATCGACCAGCACGGCATCAACCGGGGCGATGGCCGGTGCAAGTGCGTCGGCAACGAGGCAGGCGAGCCTGGGAGCATCGAGACGACCGAGGCCCACCAGCATGCGATCCACGCGCGTGCTGTTGCGATCGGCCGCGATGACGAGCGACGCCGTGCGCGAGAGTTCGATGGACTTGCCGCCCGGTGCCGCGCAGAGATCGGCCACCACCGCGTCTTGCGGGATCGCCGCGTACTGGGTGACCAGCGTCGCGGCCGGGTCCTGCACGAAGAGCAGCCCTTGCCTGAAGGCGCCGAGCTCCGTCAGTGCGACGCCGGGTGCGAGTTGCAACGAATCGCGCAGCAGCGGCACGTCGTGAGTGACGACGCCGGCACCGTCGAGCATTGCTTCCAGTTGTTCGCGCACGACACCGAACGGGCGCACGGTGATCGTCGCCTCCTCGTTGTTGCTGGCGAGCAGGCGTTCGACGTCGGCGGTGCCCCATCGATCGAGCCAGCGCGCAACGACCCAGCGTGGATGCGAGTACTGCTGCGCCAACGCTTCGATGGGATCGGTCGGGACGGGCGGCTCGAGTGCGTCACGTTCGCGGTCGACGCGACGCAGCACGGCGTTGGCGAGCTTGCTGGCGCCAATTCCGTGACGGCGCTTGGTCAATTCGACGGTTTGCGCGATGGCAGCGTAGGCGGGCACGCTGCCCATGGCCATGAGCTGATACGCGCCCAAACGCAGCAGGTCGGCGACATCGGGATCGAGTTTGGCGATGCCACCGCGTACGCGGACGCCGAGCATGGCATCGAGCCAGCCACGTCGACGGAGCATGCCCCAGATCAGCTCCTGCACCCAGCGTCGGTCGCGCGCATCGAGCGGTCCGACGCGCCGTTCAAATGCCGCGTCGAGCAGGCTGCCGGCGCGCAGATCGGCGAGGGTGAGCGCAGCCGCGGTCCGAGGTTCGGTAACCCCGCCGACGGTGCTTCCGCCCTTCGTCTTTGCGGGCGTGGCGTTGCGGGCACGCACGCCCTGTTCGGATCCATCCACCGGCGTCATGCGCGAAAGATAGTCGGGGCGCCAACCGTGGAGGGATTGGTGCGTCGTGCCCGGATCGTGCATTGGGCTGGCGCCGTTGCACGGCTGACCGCGGACGGGGCGAGACAGCTGCAACTGCGACAGCAACCGCCTATCACGGATAGCAACGGAAACGCACGGATGATTGGGGATACAGCAACAGCAGAAACCGACTGACGCGGAAGAACGCGGAAACGACGCGGATCTGGCGGATACTACGAACCACATAAAGAAAAGCGGTTGCTGTATCCGTGTAAATCAGAGCCGTTTCCGCGTTGCTCCGCGTCAGTCTGTTGCCGTTCGCCGTATCCCCGCGTTTCCGTGTGCTATCCGTTCCTATCCGTGATAGTCTGTTGCAGTTGGCCGTGCTCTGTGGTCGCGTCGGCGAGCATCAGCGCGCAACGAACTGATCGCCGACCGCGACGCCGCGACCGCGGGCCCAGGCTTCCGGTGTCATGCTTGGCTTTCCGCTCGGCTTCACGTCGGTAAACAGCACCGCGCCGATACCGCAGCGAACCAGCAGGCCAGCGGTGTCGACGGAGCGTACCGTGCCTGGCGGCGATGAGCGCGTGGCGTCGTCCAGCGCGTCGTCGGTGCCGTCGCCGAGCAGGCGAGCGCCGAAGAGCTTCACCTCCGCGCCGCGGAGTTGTGTGAACGCACCTGGGCGCTGATCGAACGCGCGCGTTACGCGAGACACTTGCACGGCAGCGTCGCTGAAATCGAGTCGTGCCATCTCGCGCTCGATCTTGGGCGCATAAGTCGCGAGGGTGTCGTCCTGCTCGATCGGCTGCGCCACACCGGCATCGATCATCGCCAGCGCCTGCACAATTCCCAACGCACCCAGCTCGGCGAGACGATCGTGCAGGTCGCCGTAGGTCTCTTCGGGCGAAATCGGCGTTCGCAGTACATGCAGCATCGGTCCCGCGTCGAGCGCGTACACCATCTGCATGATGGTGACGCCCGTTTCCTCCAAGCCCTGCAGGATGGCCGCCTGCAACGGCGCGGCGCCGCGCAGTGCGGGGAGGATCGAGCCGTGGATGTTGAGCGTGCCGAGCGTCGGGAGGTCGATGACCGCTTGTGGCAGGATGCGGCCGTACGCGACCACGACCGAGACATCCGGTTCGAGCGCACGCATCTCCGCCAGGAATTCGTCACCTTTCGGCTTGTCGGGCTGCAGCACCGGAATGCCTTCGGCGAGTGCGACCACTTTCACCGGCGACGGATCGAGCAGCGAGCGCGAGCGCCCGCGTGGAACGTCAGCGCGCGTGACGACGCCGATGACATCGTGCCCTTCGCCGAGGAGTGCGCGCAGCGGTGGAACGGCGAAGTCCGGTGTGCCCCAGAAGAGAATGCGCATGCGGGCGGTGTCGTCGAAAGCGTGATCGCGCTGGTCGTGCGCTAGGCGCCGTTGCGGTCGCGTTCCACCGGCAGATCACCCACCGGCAGGACGCGAATGAGCTTCGGGTACTGGTCCTTCTCCTCTTCCCAGTCGCGCATCGCCGCACGTCGCTTGAGGATGCTCAGGCGGTCGATGAACATCCTGCCGTGGAGGTGGTCGATCTCGTGTTGCAGACAGCGTCCAAGCAGGTTGGCCGCATCGACCTCGTAGACCTTGCCGTCGATGTCCTGCGCGCGCACGACGACACGCGCCGAACGCTCGACGTCGGCGAAAACTTCGGGGATGGAGAGGCACCCTTCCTCTCCCTTCTCCTTGCCTTCGCGCAGGATGATTTCGGGGTTGATGACGACCAGTCGCAGGTCGTCGGCATCGACGACGGCGAGCCGCTCGCGACGTCCGACCTGCGGCGCCGCGAGACCAACGCCCTTCGCCTTCTCCATCGTCTCGAACAGGTCGTCAATCAGTCGACGCAGTTCGGGGGTGATGCGGTCGACGCGCTCCGTTTCCTGACGGAGGATGGGCGAGCCGAGGACGTGAATGTCGAGCAGGGACACGGGCCGATCAGGCGGAGGCGGCGGGTGCCGTGATGACCCGCTCGATGCGGCCGCGCTCGACGATCATGCGCGAGTCGCCGGACTTGATGGTGATGCGGTCGTCCATCGCCGCCGGGTCCTTGCCGGCGATGTGCACGACTTCGCCGATGATGCCGCCGACCGTGAGCACTTCGTCGCCCTTTTTGACTGCCTTGACGAGTTCATCGCGCATCTTCCGCTGCTTCTGCTGGGGGCGGATGAGGACGAAGTAGAAAATGGCGAAGATCGCGCCATACATGAAAATCATGGAATACAGCTGGTTGCCCGGGGCTTGCAGGGCGACGAGCGAAGCGGCGACTGGGACGGTCATGGCGTTGGCAATCGGGAGTGGTAGCGAGCGAGCCACCCTCGGCTCCAGCTCGTGAAAGAGCCGCCAAGGAGCGCGGCTCGCGCGTCACGCATCAGCGCGACGAGGAAATGTACATTGTGGAGGCTCAGCAGGCGCAGTCCGAGCAGTTCCTCGGTGACGAACAAATGCCGCAAATACGCCCGCGAAAAGCGGGTGCAGGCGACACACGTACATTCGGCGTCGAGCGGTGCAGGATCGAGCCGGAACACGGCGTTCCTGATGTTCCGACGACCGTCATTGGTGAAGAACGCGCCGGTGCGTCCCATGCGGGTCGGGGCCACGCAATCGAAGATGTCCACGCCGCGGGCCACGCCCTCCACCAGATCCTCGGGGAAGCCGACGCCCATGAGGTACCGCGGTCGATCGCGCGGGAGCTCCTGGTCCACGACTTCGATCATGGCGTACATGTCGGGCTTGGCCTCGCCGACGGAGAGGCCGCCAATGCCGTAGCCGGCCCAATCCGCCATCTCGCGAATCGCCGTCGACGACTCTCGACGCAGATGCGCATGGATGCCACCCTGAACGATCGGGAACAGTGCCTGATCGGGCGACGGTGAATCGGGGTCGTCGCGTTCGAGCTCGGCGAACGCGATGCGACAGCGTTCGAGCCAGCGCACACTCCGCTCCATTGCGTCGCGGGCCGGAAACTCGGGAGTCTGACCCGGAACGACGTGATCGAACTGCATGATCACGTCGGCCCCGAGGTTGCGCTCGATGCGCATGACCGATTCGGGCGTGAACTGATGCAGGGAGCCGTCGAGATGACTCCGGAACTCGACGCCGTCTTCGCCGATCGTGCGTAGCCCCTCGAGCGAGAAGACTTGAAATCCGCCCGAGTCGGTGAGGATCGGTCCGTGCCAGTGCATGAAGCGATGCAGGCCGCCCATCGCCCGCACGGTGCCGTCGGTGGGACGGAGATGCAGATGATAGGCATTGGCGAGGATCATCGTCGCACCGAGGCGCGTGAGATCATCGGGGTCGAGCGCCTTCACGGAGGCGAGTGTGCCCACCGGCATGAACTGCGGGGTGTCCACGATGCCGTGCGGCGTCGTGAAAGTGCCGGCGCGGGCGGGGCCGTCGGTGGCCGCGAGAGTGAATCCGAATGGCGAGGTCATGATGCGGAACCGTCGCCGTCCGTCCGCCACGCGACATCCGCGAGGCGCGGTTTGTTGCTGCACCTTCCACCCATCAGATGACGCACATCGCATCGCCATACGAATAAAACCGATACTGCTCGGCGACGGCGGTGCGATATGCCTGCATGGTCAGCTCGTAGCCGGCGAAGGCCGCAACGAGCATGAGCAGGGTGGAGCGGGGGAGATGGAAGTTGGTGACGAGGTGATCGACACCGCGAAACGCATAGGGCGGACGGAGGAAGATGTTCGTCTCGCGCTGTGTGGGGTGGATGTGCCCCGCGCCATCCGCTGCCGTTTCGAGCGTGCGCACGCTGGTCGTGCCGACCGCCCAGATGCGGCCACCGCGGGCGCGGGTGTCGTTGAGCAGGCGTGTCGAGTCTTCGCTGATCTGGCACCATTCCTCGTGCATCACGTGCAGCGCCGGGTCGTCATCCTGGACCGGACGGAAGGTGCCAGGCCCGACATGCAGCAGCACATTCGCTCGGTGCACGCCGCGGTCGGCGAGTCGCCTGAGCAGCTCTGCTGTGAAATGCAGACCGGCCGTGGGCGCCGCCACCGATCCTGTCTGCTCCGCATACACGGTTTGGTAGCGCGTGGCGTCGATGCTCTCGTCGGCACGTTCGATATACGGTGGCAGCGGCACGTGACCGTACTGCTCGATCGCGGCGTGTACGTCGCCCGCCGCGTGCAACCGGACGATACGTGTGCGACGCGGAGTGGTGTCGACGATCTCGACGCGAAAGTCGGGAGCGATGTTGACGAATCGACCGGGGCGCAGCTTGCCGCCTGGATGAATCATCGCTTCGAAGTGCGTCTCGTCGACCGGACGAAGCAGCAGGATCTCCGCCGGACCGCCGCTGTCGCGATGACCGAGCAGCCGTGCGCGAAAGACGCGTGTCGTATTCACGACGATCGCATCGCCGGACGGAATCAGATCGGCGATGTCGCGGAACGTGCGATGCGTGAGCGCGCCGCTGGCGCGATCAACCACGAGCAGTCGACTCGCGTCGCGCGGCTCGACGGCGCGTTGCGCGATGCGGTCTTGGGGCAGCACGTAGTCATAGTCCGACGTACGGCTCCCCGCGGGCAGGACTGACACGTCCTCGGAGGCGGGTTGCTCGGCGATCATTCAGCCGCGAAAGACAATCGATCAGCGCGCGTCGCGCAACGGGACAACAGCAGAATGTCGGTTGCTGTCCCCGCTTACCGATGCCGTGCTGCCGCGCTTCGTCAACGGATGCAGAACGTGGTTTCGCGTGAGGCTTTCTTCTGGCTCACGAGATCGGTGGACTCAACACGCAGTCGGTACTCGCCCACCGGTGAATCGGACAGATCGAGTGACAGATACTCCACGAGCGTGTTCGCCGCTGCGACTGCGCGATCGAACGAGATGGTGAGACTATTCCGTCCGCGCTGCTCTCGACCCAGGGTGCGCCCCACGCCATCAAACAGTCGTGCGGCAAATCCGGACGCACCGCCCTTGGTCACGCGTTCAACGGACACGGCGAGTCGATATCTGTTCTGACCGTCGCGTTCGGCGAGTTCGTACAGCTCCCAGAGCATGCCGATGGGTGCGCGCGCGGCGAAGATGCCGACGTTGGCTTGCATGGTGAAATCCGTCCAGCGCCTGCCACCGCTCTCGCTCTTGGGCTTCGGGCTATCGCCAAGCAGCACATCGCTCATGCCGAACCCGCTGGTGGGTTGGGGATCGAGTCGTGTGAGGGCGCGCGCGGCGCGCTTGCTGTCGGCTTGCAGGGCTTCCACGCGTACGACGTTGATGCCGGGCCCGAGTCGTCGGGTCCACGTTCGCGCGACGGGACCGTTGGCCGAATCGGGATTCACACTGGTCTGCTCTGATTCCACGCCCTGAATACGGACAAACTGGTCATACACGCGCACATCCACATCAAGCGCCGCACGGTCGATATCGAGACCGCGCACGAGCGAGTCGATGGGGATGTATGCCGCGACAACAACATCACTCGAGTCGAGGGTGCGGCGAAAGCGCGTCACCCTGATGGGAATGGTGTCGAGCACGCGTGTGGACGCGACATTCGCCCAGGACACGGGCACGGCGCTTTTCATCTGGTCCACGTTGTCGCGATCACTGAACGCGAATCGCGCGGTCCCGAATCCTGGTGGCAGGTCGAAGAAGAACAGCAGCCCGTTGGTGTATCCCCAGATCAGGCTGATACCGCCTTCGCCACCCGAGGTGGTGCCGAGTACGGTCATTTCGAGTTCGGGCGGCCCGTAGCGGATGAAGATGTCGCCGCGGTCTGTATCAGCGCCGAGGAGGTTGAAGTCTTCGTTGGTCCACCGGAAGTCGGCGTATGTGACACGCGCGAGGAACTCGAGGCGGTACTCGTTTTCGCTGGTGAGGGTGAGCGGATCGCTCATGAGCCAATACATGGCTTCGAGCCCGCGCTGCTGTGCGGGCGGCAGCTTGCCATAGGCGACGGTGTCTCCGACAACGCCTTTGGAGTCTGTGCTGGCGCGTGGCCGCAGCAATCGTGTGAAGCGTGTCATGCGCGCGCGTTCGTCGTCGTCCATGAGCGCGAACGCGCTGTCGAACGCGAGGCCTGCCGCGGGTTCGTCTGCGAGACGATGCGAGGCGAGTCCGATGGCGAGTCGAGACTGGTAGTCGAGCGGATAGGCGCGTGCGCGGGTCCGTGCGAGCTCTCGCAGTTCTTCCCACCGTCGATGCTCGCCGAGTGCCATGAAGACGTGTCGACTGATGCGGAGATTGGTCGGGTCAGCGTCGAGGGCGGTGCGGAAGTGGCCCAGGGCTTCGACAAAGTCTTTCTGACCGGTGGGCGGGTCGATCTTTCTGGCGAAGCTGTTGACGTAATCGCGTGCCTTGTCTCGTGACCAGTTGTTGAAGAGACCCAGCTGAATGCGTTGGTTATCGGAGGTGAGGGCGCGATTGGCGACCGCTTCGTAACGGCGCCACGTGGCCATTCCTACTTCATCGGCGGCGATGGCCAGCAGCGTTTTGTCGCCCGTTTTCGTGGCGGCGTCGACTGCGCTCTCGGCCTGTCCGCCGGCGGCGAAGCGCATGGTGGAGATATCGGACGTGAGGTTGAAGCGGCTGAGCATCAGCCAGTAGCGGGCGCTATCGGGGGCGAACTGTGTCGCCAGCCGGAGTGCGCTGTCGGCGCCGCGCAGCAGGCGAATGGCGCGTTGATCTTTGATGTAGCCGCTGCTGCGTTCCGACTTGGCCATGTTCCAGTTGAGCAGTCCGAACTGCAGCCAGGCTGCCGCGTTGGACTTGTCTTTGCGGAGGGCGGAGTCGAGCATCGCATAGGCGCGGGCCGTGTCGCCGGCGGTCGCGATCGAATCGGCTTGCGCGGCGATCTGGCGCGAAGCGTCGATCACCGCCGGTGCCGGCTGTGCGAGCAACGCGACCGGTGGGAGCGAGGCGAGCGCCAGGGCGCAGGCGAACATCAGCAGCGCGCGGGCGGCGCAGTGCGACAGTCGTTCGAACGGTCGGCGGACGGCGATTGCAGCGGGCATTCGGTTCAAGCGGAGAGTCGGGAGGAGCGCGTGTCCCCAATGTGCATTGGCGAGCAGTTGACCGCGGTACCGAAAGCGTGTGTATCGGACCAAAGCATTGCGATCGCGTGCGACGTGTTCTGATCGTCCATTGGACATCAGAAGAGGCCCTGTTGTTCCGTCACGCCTGTGGGTGGGATGAAACCGAGATGCCGGTAGGCGTGCGCGGTGGCCATGCGTCCGCGCGGCGTGCGTTGCAGGAAACCGTTCTGAACCAGAAACGGTTCGTACACTTCCTCGATCGTGCCCGCGTCTTCACCAATGGCGGCGGCGATGGTGCCCAGTCCAACCGGACCGCCGTCGAATTTCTCGATGATGGTGCGCAGCAGTCGACTATCCATGTCGTCGAGCCCGAAGTGGTCCACATCGAGGAGTGCGAGCGCGGCCTGGGCGACATCGAGCGTGATGATCCCGTTGGCGCGGACCTGGGCGTAGTCGCGTACGCGTCGCAGCAGGCGATTGGCGACGCGCGGCGTACCGCGCGAGCGCTTGGCGATTTCGTGCGCGCCGGCCGCATCCATTTCAACTTTGAGGACGTCCGCCGTGCGTCGGACGATGACTTCGAGTTCGTCTTCCGGATAGAACGCGAGTTGATGCATCAGCCCGAAGCGCGCGCGCAGCGGTGCGGTGAGCATCCCCAGTCGTGTGGTGGCGCCGACGAGTGTGAACTTCTCGATGTTCATCGTGATCGTCTGCGCCTTCGGTCCTTCGGACAAGCGGATGTCGATGCGAAAATCTTCCATCGCCGGATAGAGGAACTCCTCGATGACCGGTCGCAGGCGATGAATTTCGTCGATGAAAAGGACGTCGCCTTCGCGCAGATTGGTGAGAGGGCCGACCAGATCACCTGGCTTTTCGAGCGCCGGCCCCGATGTCGTCGTCAGGTTGACGCCCAGCTCACGGGCCATCAGGTCCGCAAGGGTCGTCTTGCCGAGCCCCGGCGGACCGAAGAAGAGCGTGTGATCGAGCGGCTCGCGTCGGGCACGCGCGGCATCGATGGCGATCGACAAACCTTCCTTGACCTTCTTCTGCCCGATGAATTCGGCCAGTCGCTGCGGGCGCAGCGACAGTTCGACGCCACTTTCTTCGGAGAGCGCTTCCGGAGTCGTGATCTCTGGCCGGCTCATGAACGGGGCGGGGGACGGAGGCGAAAGTGCCGGAGACGGAACGCCGGTCGGACGGACGGGGAATATACTTCTCCGGTCAGCATTTCCCGATTCTTCGCGTATAGTTCGAGAATCGCTCACGTTCGTCAGCATACCCAGAGGCCCATGTCTCGTCGCCTGTCTTCCGTAGCCACATTGGCCGGGATCGTCGCCATCGTCGCCGTGACGACGGCATCGACGCCGCGCGCCGCGACGCCCGAGGTTATTCCACCGCGTGGAGTGTTCGCGCCGCGACCGGTGTCGGCCCTCATCGCGGGCGTGGTGCCGACGGAAGAGGCGATCAACATCGACTGGCGCGTGTTGGCAGGGCTCGACTATTCGAACGGAAAGGCGACCGACACGCTGCGAAAGCTCGAGGGGAAGTTGGTGCGCATCCCGGGGTTCGTGGTGCCGCTCGACGATTTTCAGGAAGAGGGAGCGGAGTTCCTGTTGGTGCCGTACTACGGCGCGTGCGTGCACACCCCGCCGCCGCCGCCCAACCAGATCGTCATGGTTGCCATGACTGGTCGCAAGGCGATCAAGCTGAATCTGTTCGACGCGGTCTGGATGTCGGGGCGGTTGAAGATCGCGTCGGTCGAATCGCCGTACGGAACCGTCGGCTACCAGCTCGAAGGGCTCAAGGTCGAGCCATACTCGTCGAAATGACGTCGGACGCGGCCGGTACGCCGGCCGTCGAGCTGTCGAACCTCCGCTTTGCGTATCGCAGCGGACGCGACGTGCTGCACATCGAGCATCTCGCCATCGCGCGCGGTGAGACAGTCTTCCTCCACGGGCCGAGCGGCAGCGGCAAGACCACGCTGCTCGGCCTGCTCGCCGGCGTGCTTCAAGCGACCAGCGGCTCCGTGAAAGTACTCGGCGCCGACTTCGGCACGCTCTCGAGTGGCGCACGCGATGCATTCCGTGCGCGACATCTGGGATACGTATTTCAGATGTTCAACCTGATCCCGTACTTGCCCGTTCGGGAGAACATCCTGCTCCCCATTCGGCTGGACGCCGGTCGTCGTGCTCGGCTTGGCGCGCAGTCGCTCGATGCTGCGGTGCACGAGATTGCCTCGCAGTTGGATATCGGCGCCTTGCTCGACGCGCCGATCAACGAACTCAGTGTGGGGCAGCAACAGCGCGTGGCTGCGGCGCGTGCCTTGATTGGTGCGCCCGAGGTGGTGATTGCGGATGAGCCGACATCGGCGCTCGACACCGATCGTCGCGAGCAGTTTTTGCAGCTGCTGTTCGCGTCATGCAAGAAGGCGCAGGCGACGCTGGTGTTCGTGAGCCACGATCATACGCTGATGCCGTTGTTCTCTCGCACGGTGTCACTGGCCGAGCTCAATCGCGTGGCGGACCCGCGTTCGGCTGATGCCCGACGTTCGGCGTAGGCGCGTCGCATGCTGATCCCGCGTCTCGCGCTGCGGTCGTTGCGCAGTCGATTGCTGACGACGTCGTTGACGGTGGCGTCGATCGCATTGAGCGTGACGTTGTTGGTCGGCATCGAGAATGTGCGCGCCGGCGTGCGTGAGAGTTTCGCCGGCACCATTCGCGGCACCGATCTGATCGTTGGCGCGCGCGGTGGAAGTCTGCAGGTGTTGCTGAGCAGCGTCTTCGGCATCGGTTCACCGGCCGGCTCGGTGAAGATGTCGACGTTCGATCGGTGGAAGGCCCATGCGGCGGTGAAGTGGGCCGTGCCGTATTCGCTCGGCGACAGCCATCGCGGCTTTCGGGTAGTGGGCACGACACCGGAGTTCTTCGCCCGCTATCGATTCCGTCAGAACTCGCCGGTGACGCTGGCGTCCGGTAAGGTTTTTTCTGCCGCCACCGAGGTCGTGATTGGCCATGACGTCGCGGAGCGCCTCCAGTACGTGGTCGGCACGCGCATGATCGTCACGCACGGATTGCGCGACATCGGCACGTCGAGTCACGAGGCGTATCCCTTTGTGGTGGTCGGCGTGCTCGCGCGAACGTTCACGCCCATCGACCGGTCGGTGTATGTGACGCTCCAAGGCATCGAAGCCATGCACGAGGGTTTCGAGAAGCCGTTGGTCGCCACCGCAGCGCCGTCACAGGCACCGCCGATGGTCATGCCTGGCGCGGCGCCACCGTCCGGTGCCCCGATGGTCATGCCTGGCGCGGAACCGCCCCCGGCACCGGTGCCTGCACCCGTCCGTGCGGAGCCCGCGCACGATCACGGCGACGATCAGATCACATCGTTCTTCGTTGGCACCAGAAACCGCTTCGAAGCGCTGCTGCTGCAGCGCGAGATGAACACCGATCTCGTGGAGCCACTGACGGCGGTCATCCCCGGGGTCGCACTTGGCGAACTGTGGCAGAACATCGGCGGCGCGGAGGTCGGACTGCGGGTGATCGCGATCTTCGCGGTGGCCATCGGACTCACCGGCATGCTCGTCTCGCTCTATTCGTCGCTCGAAGCACGTCGGCGCGAGATGGCGATCTTTCGCGCGGTGGGTGCCGGCCCGCGCACGATCGTTTCCCTGCTCGTGCTCGAATCGGGGCTGCTCGCGCTGTTGGGCTGCGTCGTTGGTGTGGCGCTCGTGTATGCTGGCCTTGCCGCGGGGCAGGCGCCGATCGAAGAGCGATTCGGCCTGCATCTCGCCATCCGCGGATTGGGTGCCACTGAATGGACGTATCTCGCCGTGGTCTTCGGCGCCGGCATTGTCATCGGCTTCGTGCCCGCACTCAAGGCGTATCGTACCTCGCTGGTGGATGGACTGAGCCCGCGTGCCTGAGGTGAAGCGCGTGTCTGAGTCGGGCGACGTTCGGCTCGACCGAACATCGGTGCGTATGGTGGCACTCTACGCGATCATTGCCCTCGTCATCTCGGCGCAGCAGACCATCGGCAACGCGCGAAGCAACAACTTCGCGATCTTCCGCGCCAGCTTCTGGCACCTGGTGCACGGGCAGGATCTTTATGCGTGGTACCTGAAGGAGCACTGGGATCTCTTCAAGTACTCGCCCACCTGCGCGCTGCTCTTCGCACCGTTCGCGGCACTGCCGTACGGCGCTGGACTCACACTCTGGAATCTGGTCAACGCCATCGTGCTCAGTGGCGCCGTCGTCATGCTGCTGCCCGGACGCGCCGGTGCAGCGGCACTCTTCGTGATGCTGCTCGAAGCATTCGGTGCGCTCCAAAACACGCAGAGCAACGCGCTGATCGCCGGACTCATCGTACTCGCGGTTGTTGCCTTGGAGCGCGAGCGAATCTTTGGTGGCGCACTGGCGATCATCTCGGCCGCCGCCATCAAGGTGTTTCCGCTCAGCGCCGGCATCTTCGGGCTCCTCACGCCCAACCGCCGCAAGCATGTCATGTGGTGTGCGGTGCTCGGCACTGTCTTTGTGCTGCTGCCTCTGCTGGTCACGTCGCCAACGCAACTGATGGTGCAGTACGACTCGTGGTTCGCCGTGCAGAAGCAGGACGCGACCAAAGTCGGAATGGCGTGGCTGGGCGGTCTCATCGAACTGATGTTGGGTCGCGCCATTCCGCATTCGCCGGTGCAACTCGCGGGCGTGGCGTGGATTGTCGCCAGCGCATGGATGGCGCGTGATCGCTGGATGGAGGACCCAATCGTTCGGCGCCTGCTGCTCGCGTCGCTGCTCATTTTCTCCGTCGTGTTCAATCACATGGCGGAGTCGCCGAGTTTCGTGATCGCGTATACAGGCGTCGGCATCTGGTGGGCCGCGATGCCGCGCGCACGGTGGCGCGATGCGATGGTGTTGCTGATCGTGCTGCTCGGATCGATCGGCGGATCGGATCTCGTGCCCAGGCACATTCGCGTGCAGTGGCACGGCCGCATTCAGCTCAAGGCGATCGTGACGCTCGTCGGATGGTTCGCGCTGCAGGTTGACCTGTGGCGACAGCTGCGCGTGAACGCTATGCCGACGCCAGCCGCGCCAGCGCCGCTCGCACAATGACGGAGACGTCGCCCTGGTTGCCGCTTTCGATCACGCCACGCACCGCGCGATCCGCCTCCACCTGCGTGTAGCCAAGCGAAACCAGCGCACGCAGCGCATCGTCGGCCACCGCATTCGCCCCCGACACCACGCTCGGCGCACCGCCTACCGTGTTCATCTTGTCGGCCAAGTCGAGAATGAGCTGCTCCGCCTTCTTGCGACCCACGCGCGGCACGCGCATCAGCGTGATCACGTCCTTCTCGCGCAGCGCACGCACCACACGTTCGGCGGTCAGCGACGACAGGATACCGATGGCCAGTGCCGGTCCTACACCCTTCGCGCCAAGCAGTCGCTGAAAGACGCTGCGTTCGTATCGCGAAGAGAATCCGAAGAGCTGCCACGCATCTTCACGCACGGAGAGATGCGTTTCGAGCGTCACACGCTCACCGTCGGAGGGCAGCGATTCGAACACCGACAGCGGAATGATGCACTCGTAGGCGACGCCGCCGTCCGTCATGATTTCGCAGCGATCGAGTTCGCGGTGAAGCAACGTGCCGGCAACCTGCGCGATCATCGTGAAGCTCGTGGTGAGGAAGCGATGGAACTGAGCGTGGGCAATGTTGTCGCAAGACAGGCACACAGCGCGGCGGCAACACCGTCCGATGCGTCGGCGGGTTCGGGCGCGTGCTTGAGACGAAGTAAACGCGCGACCATGAACTGCACCTGCTCTTTCGTGGCCGCGCCCTTGCCGGTGATCGCTTTCTTGATCTCGGCCGGCGGATACTCGCGAATGGCCAGTCCTGCCTGCTGTGCGGCCAGCAGGATCACGCCGCGCGCGTGGCCAAGGACGATGGTGGTGCGCACGTTGCGCGCGTAGAACACGTCTTCAACGGCGACGGTGTCGGGCCGGTGTCGGGTAATCAATGCCGACACCCCGTCGTGAATGTTTTGCAGGCGTGAGGGCAGCGGGTCCTTGGCGTCGGTGCGAATGACGCCACACTCGAGCAGCGTCACCGTACGCCCGTCGAGCGCTACGACACCGTAGCCCGTGACGGCAGTGCCCGGATCGACTCCGAGCACCAGTTTGGTCACGCGTCGGCCATCGCGTCCGCGTCCATCTCGAAGTTGGCGTCCACCTTCTGCACGTCGTCGAGCTCCTCGAGCGCGTCGAGCAGCTTGAGCAGCTGTTCAGCCGCCGCGCCCTCCACGCGAACGGTGCTCTTGGGCACCCACCCCAACTCGGCGTCGGACACTTTGTACTTCTTCGCTTCGAGTCCTTCCTTCACTGCGTGCAACGAACCCGGATCGGTGGTGATCACATAGATTTCGTCTTCGCGCACCACGTCATCGGCGCCCGCTTCGAGTGCGGTTTCCATGATCGCATCTTCGTTCACGCCGGTGGCATCGACGGACATCGTGCCCTTGCGGTCGAACATGTACGCGACTGAGTTGGACGAGCCCATGTTGCCGCCATTGCGTGACAGCTTGAGACGAACATCAGCGACCGTGCGCGTCGGGTTGTCGCTGACGGCCTGAATCATCAGGGCGACGCCACCCGGTCCGTAGGCCTCGTACAGCACGTCCACGTAGTCCACGCCTTCGAGTTCGCCCGTGCCCTTCTTGACGGCGCGTTCGATGTTGTCCTTGGGCATCGACACGGCCTTGGCGTTATCGATGGCCGTGCGCAGGCGCGGGTTGGCCGCCGAATCACCGCCGCCAAGTTTGGCAGCCATCGTGACTTCGCGGATGAGACGCGTGAACAGCACACCGCGCTTCTTGTCGGTGGCCGCTTTCGCGTTTCGGATGTTCTTCCATTTGCTATGACCAGCCATGGCACCCTCGTGATCGTTCCGTGTCCGCCCGATGAGGACACGCTGCGCGAAATATGCGGAGGCGCGTGACGGAGGTGAACCGCCGCCGCAGGTCAAGCGCGCTCAGTGCTCCGGGTCGAGTACGTCCTCGAAACGGAGCCACTGGGCGAAAAAGTACAGATCCACATAGCCGAGGCTCCCGTCTCGTTGCTTGACGACCCGAAGCTCTGTGGCACCGGTGGCGATCATCTCCGGATCGTACATCTCGTCGCGGTACAGACCGAGAACGAGGTCGGCGTGGACGCCGATCGCGCCGCGTGCGCCGAAGTCCGTGAGTCGCGGACGCAGGTCCTGCCGCGATCGGTCGAGTTGCGACAGATGACTCAGCAACAGCAGTGCGACGTCGCGCTCGAGGGCGATTCGCTTCAGCGCGAGCACCGTCCAGGCCAGTGCGTCGTCGCGTGCGCTGTCGCGTTCGAGCAACGCCTCGAGTCCATCGACGATGACGAGTGCCGCCGCCGGCGAGGCATCGATGGCGCGCTCCACCGCCGCAACGCCGTCCCGATCGAGCCGCTCCACTACGGGAGCGCGATCGCGGAGCGACAGCGCCGCCGCCCCGAGGCGAACGCGTTCAGACTCGTCGAGCGCGCCCAGGCGCAGCGATTCGAGGGAGACACGCGCACTGCTCGCCAACGCGCGTTCATAGACGCGATCGGTCGGCATTTCCGTCGTCAGCAGGAGCGCGGGCGCCGACTGCCGCAGCGCGATGGCCATCGCCAGCGACGAGGTGCCCGCACCATCGTCTCCGCCGAGCACGATCAGGTCACCACGCCGCAGACCGCCGACAATTGCGCGATCGAGTGATGGGAAACCGGTTGGCACGAGCGTGGGATCGCCCTCGCCGTCGCGCGCGCGATCGGCGCGTGCGACGACCCTCGTGAGCGGCGAGATATCCAGTCGGGTCATGGCCGACGCATCATGGGCAGGTGAACAGGATGTACGCGTACCGCGTCGATCCTGCCGTCGTTGCACCCGGCAGCGTCGCGACGCGGAGGGGGCTCATGTGCTGCCGGCGAGCTGTCGCGCCAATCGTTCGAGTTCCTGGATCGATGCACCGTCAAGATGCGGACCGGCGGCGGCGACCAGACTGCGGAGGGCGCCGGCCACCTGCAGCGGCGAACCGGTCGTCGAATCGATACAGCGGGCGAACGGTACGCGCGTGTTGGCTGGCAGTGCCAGCGAGGCCAGCCAGATTTTGGCCGACGAGGCACGCGTCGCGCGATCGGCCGCGGAGAGGGCGACGGCCCCCCGCAGACTCAGCGCCAGTCGAGCGGACATCAGCGCTGCGAGGGCCACCTCACGTCCGCCACCGAGTGGCAGCCGACCCGCCAGCGCCGCGAGGGAAGGGAACGGAAAGGCGAGGGGCTCGAGGCCGTGTGGCAGCGGTTCGGTGTGCACGCCGCGAATCTAACGCGCCGGCACTCCGGCGCACCCGTGCTCGGTCATGCACCGCGTTGTCGCTGGACCGTGCCTGTGCGTATCGGGTACCTTTCTCCCGATATGGCGCAGCCGGCAAAAGCAATTCTCTGGGTGGACGACGAGGGCGAGCTGCTCGAGCCGCACCGACTCCTGCTTGGAGACAAGGGGTACCACGTCGACACGGCCACCAACGCCGACGACGCCGTCGAGCTGTTGCGCCGCCGGCCGTACGATCTGGTCCTCCTCGACGAGCAGATGCCGGGCACGCGCGGGCTCGCCGCGTACAGGGAGATGCGCGAGCTCTCGCCCAACCTGCCCGTGGTGATGGTGACCAAGAGCGAGGAGGACGCGACGCTCAAGGAGGCCATCGGGGTCAACATTCGCGAGTACATGGTGAAACCCGTCACACCGCGTCAGGTGCTGTCGGTAGTCACGCGTATTCTCGAAGGTCCGCTGATTCGCTCGCAGGCACTGGCGCGCGCGTTCGTCGAGCGGTTCCGCGCCATCGAGGCCGAACGGTACGCCGGTCTCGACTGGCGTGGATGGATCGATCGGTTTTCCGAGTTGATGCAGTGGGACGTGGATCTGGCAGACGCCGGCGAACTTGGCCTCCATGAGTCGCTGCGGGGTCTTTACACGGACATGCATCGCGAGTTCGCGACGTTCATGAAGACCGAGTATCCACGTTGGCTGCGCGACCTGGAAGGCGATCGACCGCCGCTCTCGGTCGATGTGCTCTCGGAGTTTGTCGTCCCGCTGCTGGCGCGCGACAAGAAGGCGATCTTCATCGTCATTGATTGCCTGCGTGTCGATCAATGGCGCGTGCTCGAGCCCTTGCTGGCGCCGTTGTACGACGTCGAGACGACGCACTACTACTCGATTCTGCCCACCGCCACGCCGTACGCGCGCAACTCGCTCTTCAGCGGGCTTTTTCCTGGCGAGATTGCCGCGCGATTTCCCGATTGGTGGGGCGAGCGCGATGACGAATCGCTCAACGCGCACGAACGCGACCTGCTGATCGCGCATCTGGAGGAGCTGCAGATCAAGGCGTCGGTGCGCTACCAGAAAATCACCACGGCCGCCGATTCCGCCGATCTCGAACGCCATCTGCCAGGTGCCATTGCCGGCGAAGGCATTCACGCGTTCGTCTTCAACTTCGTCGACCAGCTGACGCACGGACGCAGCGAGTCGGCCATCCTCTACGAAGTTGCGCGCGACGAGATCGCCATGCGTGCACTGGCCAAGCAGTGGTTCGAGCGTTCGGCGCTGATTTCCCTGCTCAGGGAAGCGTCGCGTCGTCGCATCTCGGTCGTCATCACCAGTGACCACGGCGCGCTGCACTGCAACACACCGGCAACGGTCTTCGCCAAGCGCGACGCCACCGCCAACCTGCGCTACAAGTTCGGCGAAGACATTCGCGCCGAACGACCGGAGCACGCGCTGCTCTTCAGCAACCCGGACGACCTGCGCCTCCCGCATCGCGGTGGCAACAGCAACACGCTGCTCGCCGCGGGTGATACGTTCTTCGTCTATCCGACCAAATTGCGCGAGTACCAGAGTCGCTATCGGGGGTCGTTCCTGCATGGCGGCGTAACGCCGGAGGAGTGCATCCTGCCCCTCGCGCTGCTCACTCCCAAGCGGTGAACACGAACGCTCAGGTCACGGGCACCTATCGCGTGCCGGCACCGCGACTCTGGTCGCGGCTCTGGACGTTCGTGCGGCCACATCGCTCAAAATTGGTCGGCGTTGTCAGCCTGAATGCGGTCGCCGCAGTGGCGGACGTGTTCTCGTTCACGCTGCTCATCCCGTTCCTGAACGCGCTCTTCGGAAAGGCGCAGATCATTCCCGCCACGGGCATGATCGGCGACATCCTCACCGCGACGATCGGCGTGCTGCTGGTACCGGGCGAGCAGATGGCGTCATTGCGCAACGTCATCCTTGTGGTACTGGTCGCGGTCGCCGTCAAGAACGTACTGATCTGGCTGAGCGGTCAAGTGGGGGTGCAACTGCAGGAATACGTGGTGCGCGACCTTCGTGACCGCGTCTACGCACATCTGCTGCGCCTGCCGTTGCCCTGGTTCGCGCGCAACAAAGTTGGACAGATCATCTCGCGTGTGCTGAACGACACCAACACCGCCAAGACGGTCGTCACCGAACTGGTCACGCGCTCCATGTGGTCGAGTGCACAGGTGATCGCCACCGTCATCGGCATGTTCGTCCTGTCGTGGAAGCTGTCCCTCGCCGCGCTCGTCGTGGCACCGGTCACGATCGGCGCGCTGCAACCGGTCCTCCGCAAGCTGCGCAAAGGCTATCGCCGACTCGGCAACGATCAGGGCGAGATCACCAGTCACGTGCAGGAAGCCGTGAGCGGCGTGCGGCTCATCAAGTCGTACGGCGCGGAGCCACGCGAAGAGCAACGCTTCGTCACGCGCAACGCTGCCTTCGCGCGCGGCTACGTGCGTATCGGTCGCCTCTCGCTGCTCTCCGGTCCGGTCACCGAAACGCTCGGCACGTTCACGGCCGTCGCCATTCTCTGGTTCGGCGCGCATCTCGTGCTCGTCGAAAAAACGCTCGGCGATTCGGAGCTCATCGTCTTTCTGATCTGGGTGATGCGCCTGCTGCAGCCTCTCAAGCAGCTCTCGCAGGTGCAACCCGCGGCGCAGCAATCATTGGCCAGCGCCGAGCGACTGTTCGAGATCCTCGATTCGCCCGCCGAGACGGCGATGGATCGAGGCTCCGTCGTGCAGTCCGCGTTCGCGGATCGCATCCAGTTCGAACACGTGTCGTTCGCGTACGACGAAGGCGCCGAAGCACTGCGCAACGTGTCGTTCACGGCGCGCAAAGGCGAAATCGTGGCCCTCGTGGGCGCCAGCGGTGCCGGGAAGTCGACCCTGGTCGACCTGCTGCCGCGATTTGTCGAGCCAACCAAGGGGCGCATTCTGTTGGACGGTGTCGATCTGCGCGACATCTCGTTGCAATCGCTCCGCGCGCTCACCGGCATCGTCAGTCAGGACACCGTGCTCTTCAACGACTCCGTGCGTGCCAACGTCGCGTTCGGTCGCATCGATGCGTCGCAGGCGCAGCTTGATGCCGCTGCGAGTGCGGCAAACGCACTCGGCTTCATTCGCGAGTTGCCGGACGGGTGGGACACGAATCTCGGTGAGCGCGGTACCCGACTCTCCGGTGGCCAGCGGCAGCGATTGGCGATCGCGCGTGCGCTCCTCTCCGATCCGCCCATCCTCATTCTCGACGAAGCGACATCGGCGCTGGATGTCGAGTCGGAGCGGTTGGTGCAGGAGGCGATCGATCGCTTGCTCGCCGGACGCACGGTGTTCGTCATTGCGCACCGTCTCGCCACGATTCAGCACGCTGATCGCATCCTCGTGTTCGATCAGGGACAGGTGGTCGAAGAGGGGACGCACGTTGCGCTGCTCGCCAGTGGTGGCGCGTACGCGCGACTGCATGCCATGCAGTTCGACCGTCGCAGCGTCATCGACGCCGATGCACTGGCGCCTGCCGACGACGTGTCGCCGTCGGTGACCGACGACGCGAAGCGGACCATGGCCACTGCGGTGGCCACTGCGGTGGCCACAACGGTCCCGGACTGACGCGCATGCGGGTGCTGGTGCTGACGACGGACGACGACTGGTCGATGGGCACGCGGTACTTGCTCACGATAGCGAACGCATTGGCGCAGCGTGGCGAGACGGTGACGGCCTGTTATCCGCGGCCGAGTGCCACAGCCGGTGGTGTGGAGGCAGGGTTTCCCGACGTCGCACTACGCGGTTTCGCCGCTGGCGGACGATTCGCGCGTTGGCGCGCGATCCGTCGAGTGGTGGTCGCGACGCGCGCATCGGCGGTGCTGGTGCATGGCGAGCGAGACGCCATGCTGGCGGCGTTGGCGATCGGTCGTCGTGGCGGTGTCGTTCGACGCGTGCGCTTTGACGAGCCGATGGGGACAGGATGGCGCTCCCGAGTCGCCACCGCCCGCAGCCGGGTCGAAATGTTTGGCAGGTCGATTGCGCACGACCAGCTGACAGGACCGGCCGGTGACGAGCGAGGACCCGAGTCCCCATCGACATTGGCGCTGCTGTCGTGGCCGGCGTTGACGGACCCTGACGACACGATACACGCGGATCTTGCTGCAGCGCCGCTCCGCCTGCTGATCGTGCCCGGACGCCAAGCGAGTGCCGGCACCGTGATCGCACTGCGTGCAGCGGCACATCTCATCACGCGACACGCGGCGTTGCGCGTCGTACTCGTCGGCGACGAAGCCTCACTGCAATCGGCGCGCATCCACGCCGCATCGCTCGGCCTGGCGGACGCACTCGACCTGTTGTCGCTCGACGAGTATCTCCGACGGGATAGACGCGCCGCCGCCGCTGTCTGGGTCACGACTGGCGGCGATGCCGGCGCCTTGGCGATCATCTCGGCGATGACACGACGACTTCCCGTCATCGTGCCCGTTGAATCCCCGCTGCGCCTTCTGGTTGCGCCTCGCATCACCGGATTCCTCGCGGACGCCGCCGATCCATCGGCAACGGTCGCCGAATTGGCTCGCCTGCTCGCAGACGCGTCCGAGCAACGCGCAATGGGCGTCGCTGCCGCTGCGCGCGCATCGCGGGTGCATGGGTGGCACGCCTATATGGATCGCCTCACGGAGTCTCTGTCGCGCGCGTCGGGAGAACGTGTGGCGCAACACGCCATCCGTGCGGTGCCCGCATGATGGCAGCCGCTTCGCCGGTGGTTCTGATGCCGACCGCACAGGCGCCCTCCCGCGCGTGGGCACGACTCCGCGCTGACAGACGCGCGTGGTTTGGAGTCGGCGTCGTCGCCGTGCTGGTCTTCGCCGCCATCGCGGCCAACGTGGTCGGTCGGCTCGACCCCATTCGCATCGATGTCACACAGACGTTGCGTGCTCCGTCCGCTGCGCACTGGCTCGGCACCGATGCGCAGGGACGCGATGTCTGGTCGCGACTCGTGCATGGCACGCGCGTGTCACTGGTGGTGGGACTGGCCTCCCAGGGCGTGTCCTTGCTTCTTGGTGTCGCTCTGGGTCTTGTCGCGGGTTATCGCGGCAAGTGGACCGACGACGTCATCATGCGACTGGCCGACGTCACCCTGGCGTTTCCGTCGCTGTTGCTCCTCATCGCGATGGCGGCTGCGTTCGAGCCGTCGCTGACGACGGTGTGCGTCGTGATCGGCGTGGTGGGGTGGGCTGGCATGGCGCGGCTGGTGCGTGGTCAGGTGCTGGTCGTGCGCGAACTCGAATACGTGCAGGCGATGCGAGCCGTGGGCGCGCGCGACCTCCGCATTCTCGTACGGCATATCCTCCCCAACGTCATCGCGCCCGTCGTCATCGCGGCCACACTCGGCATCGCCGCGGCCATCATGGCCGAAGCGGCGCTCTCATTTCTGGGGCTGGGCGTGCAGCCACCCACACCCAGCTGGGGCTCCATGATTGCCGAT
>Ga0163144_10001734_pt1 | contig 51004 bp, 38 predicted proteins | sample OliLak19BULKMAT1_FD_123175 | JGI IMG/M metagenome (GOLD analysis project Ga0163144, IMG submission 123175) | Freshwater microbial mat bacterial communities from Lake Vanda, McMurdo Dry Valleys, Antarctica - Oligotrophic Lake LV.19.BULKMAT1 | ecosystem: Environmental > Aquatic > Freshwater >... | reverse complement strand
TCGCGTTTCGGCGCGCATGGAACGATTTGAAAAGTCGCGCGGGCGCCGCACTTGAAAATCGCTGGCGACCGCTCCACCTCGCCCCCGCCGCCTGACAACACTGAATTTCAACGGACTGTTAGGATGCCTGGTATGACACTAAAGCCTTGCCCTGAGTGTGGGACGCAAATCTCCGCGACGGCGATTGCTTGTCCGCAGTGCGGCCACCAGATCCAGGTTTATGCGTGGCCGTTCGGCTATCAGGATGAGCAGACGCGCGCGGCAAATCAACGGGTCATATTCGTGGTTGGATTGGTGCTCATGTTCGTGATGCTAGGCCTCATGTACTTCGTTGTTGTGAGTCAGCCTGCACGAACTCTGCCATCGCCAGCTCCGGCCGCTCCGGTGGCGCCGCCGGCAGCCTAACTCCGCCGGCACGCCGCCGCGCTGCACGTGGGGCCGTTCATCCGCGATCGGCCTGGTCGGTCTCGCGGCCTATCGCCTGCGGCGCCGGAAGTCGGAGAGCTCGCTCAGCTCAGCTCGTCCGGCGCTCAATCCGGAAGGCAGTTATCGTCAGAGCGACCGCCGCCACGAAGAGCAGGAGTCCGACAACTAGAGCGGGCGTCTTGCTCATGGACCGGCCGTGCGCCGCATATCGGATTGCAAAGTAATAGAACGGAAGTGACGCGAGTTTCAGCAACGTGCTTTTGCTGATTCTGTGCATGGCGAGATTGGGTACGACGGCCGGCGGTGGTTGAATTGCCGTCGTCGCCCCGGAGCCGAGCAGCGTCGCGCTCGCAGTCTTAGGCGTCCTGGTCTTGCTGGTCGGCGACCGTCGCTCACACCTGGCCCCTGCGCAACGTCACGCCCGGAGAATTCAAACGGCGTTGGAGTACGAATCGGTCCGGATTGACAGCTCCAGCTTACTAAAAGCCATCGGCCATGCTTTTTTCCACTTCAAGTGCTTGCTCGTAGCGGAAGTCATCGAAGCGGGGCAGCTTAATGCTCCTGCTCGGTTTTTTGGCGGCAGGGGATTTGTCGCCAGGCGTAAGCAACCTGCAACTTGCCAGCGGAAGGCACGCCGCGATCAACAGCAACGCCAACACCCATCGCCGGCGTGGGAAGTTTTGCAGGTTCTTGGCTCGCATCCGATGCTCCGTCATTGGCCGTGATAGATCTAGGCAGTCTGTGGATGTGCACACGCCTGGCAAAAATCCGCCGAATCATAGGAATGTTTCACCTGGGATCCCATAGCGGCTGACGGCCGAAAACAGGGATCTGCTTTTTGCTAGCACCTCCCAAATGCAAGTTCAGGACCTGGAATGGATGCTCAATGGATCCAGTGAAGTCGCGAAGTTTCCTGCCGCCAGGCTTCGGCGCTGCGGTTCTACCTCAACCCGAAAGGCGCGAAGGGACCGAAGGTCGGTCGAAACAGCAATGACTCCGAGCGCTAGGAAACTTGGCTCGCGGGAAAGTGAGTGGGCCAGGGTGAATTCGGTCGTCTCGCAGTTGGCGACGCGTTCCTGAACCGATCGTGCGAAATGGCAGCGCAAAAAAAACAGCGGCCCGGTCCAATTAAGGACCGGGCCGCCGATGTTGACCAGACCTTCTCCTGAGTCCGTCAGAAGAAGACCCCTCCTATCGACCGCGGGCGACTAGCCGCCGCAGCCGCAGCTCGGTTCCGCTGCACAGCTCGGCTCGCAAACCGGCACCGGGCAGCAGACCTGCACCGGAACTTGCTTGCAGACAACCTTCGGGCAGCAACGGGTCACCGTGTAGGCGACCTGCTTGGGCACGCAACGGGTGACCTGGATGGTCTTCGTCGTGTGCACCGGCTTGCAGATCGTGTACGGGACCTTCTTGACGTGCTGCTCGCTCACCATGTGGCATACCTTGTAGCAGCAAGTCTTGACACGCTTCTCGGGCACCATGTGGCACACCGTGTAGCTGCAAGTCTTGACCCGCTTCTCGGGCACCATGTGGCAAACCTTATAGCAGCTCGTCTTGACGTGCTTCTCGGCAACCATGTGGCAGACCGTGTAGCTGCAAGTCTTGACCCGCTTCTCGGGCACCATGTGGCACACCGTATAGCTGCAAGTCTTGACCCGCTTCTCGGGCACCATGTGGCAGACCGTATAGCTGCAGGTCTTGACCCGCTTCTCGGGCACCATGTGGCAGACCTTGTAGCAGGAAGTCTTGACACGCTTCTCGGGCACCATGTGGCACACCGTATAGCTGCAAGTCTTGACCCGCTTCTCGGGCACCATGTGGCAGACCGTATAGCTGCAGGTCTTCACCCGCTTCTCGGGCACCATGTGGCAGACCTTGTAGCAGGAAGTCTTGACGCGCTTCTCGGGCACCATGTGGCACACCGTGTAGTTGCAGGTCTTGACGCGCTTCTCGGGGACCATGTGGCAGACCGTATAGTTGCAGGTCTTGACCCGCTTCTCGGCAACCATGTGGCAGACCGTATAGCAGCAGGTCTTGACCCGCTTCTCGGCAACCATGTGGCAGACGGTGTAGCAGCAAGTCTTGACGCGCTTCTCGGGCACCATGTGGCAGACCGTGTAGTTGCAGGTCTTCACCCGCTTCTCGGTCGTCATACGGCAGACCGTATACGGAACCTTCTTGACATGCGTCTCACGCACATACTTGACGCAGTCGATCGTCCGCGTACGAACTTCCGGAACCCAAACCTTCTTGCACACCTTGATCGGCGGGCATTGAACCTTCTCAACGTGGCAGCAGCCGGGCTTGTACACGCAGCGGCAGCAGCAAGGATCCCACGACCAGCAGCCCGGCGATTGCACCGTGCGGCAGACGACCGGACCCGGGCAGCAGCTCACTTGGGTATCCCAGTGACCGCAGCACTCTTGAACGCACTTCGTATAGTGAACCGGCTTGCAGACGTTGTAGCAGACCTCGCGCTCGAGGGTCTCGTACACCGGCTTGCAGACGTTGTAGCAAATCTCACGGGTCTTGGTCTCGTAGACCGGCTTGCAGACCGTGTAGCAGATCTCACGGGTCTTGGTCTCGTAGACCGGCTTGCAGACCGTGTAGCAGATCTCGCGGGTCTTGGTCTCGTAGACCGGCTTGCAGACCGTGTAGCAGATCTCGCGGGTCTTGGTCTCGTAGACCGGCTTGCAGACCGTGTAGCAGATCTCACGGGTCTTGGTCTCGTAGACCGGCTTGCAGACCGTGTAGCAGATCTCACGGGTCTTGGTCTCCCACACCGGCTTGCAGACGGTGTAGCAGATCTCGCGGGTCTTCGTTTCGTAGACCGGCTTGCAGACCGTGTAGCAGATCTCGCGGGTCTTGGTCTCGTAGACCGGCTTGCAGACCGTGTAGCAGATCTCACGAGTTTTGGTCTCGTAGACCGGCTTGCAGACGGTGTAGCAGATGTCGCGGGTCTTGGTTTCCCAGACCGGCTTGCAGACCGTGTAGCAGATCTCACGAGTTTTGGTCTCGTAGACCGGCTTGCAGACGGTGTAGCAGATGTCGCGGGTCTTGGTTTCCCAGACCGGCTTCGAGACCGTGTAGCAGCAATCGCGGTACGCGGTCTCTTGGACGTAATGGCAGCAATTGATCGTGCGGTTCTCGACGACCGGCTCCATGACCGTCTTGTAGCAGGTGTAATTCTGCTTCTCGTAGACGACCTCTTTGCAGGTGCGCATCACTGTGTGGCACTGCATTTTGCAGGGCGCGGGCCCCGCATCGCAGCAAGTCGCACAACAGCGGTACCGGCACGCGCCACAGTAACCCGCGACGGCCGTGTCGACTGACAGGGCCATCAGGATTACCGCGACTAACGGCACTCCCAACAACGTTTTCATGTTCTCTTGCCTCCTTCGTGGACAGCTCAGGATGGGGGGTCTGGTCAAGCGAGGTAAATCTCGCCATAGGTTCATTCGGCTAGCGCACTCCATGTGCATTAGCAGGGCGTCCTAAATAGCGCCTTCTTCCAGAGTGGAACCATCGCTCTGGACAACGCAATTTGACGCCCACCTTTCCCGAACCATCGTATGGATCGTCAAAATGGGATAACAGCTTGATCTGGATATGGTGAGTTGACTTTGTCGGGCAGCCCGGACGGGCGGAAATGGTAGGCTTGTAGGCGAGGGCGCGATTGCACCGCAGGTAACGGTGGAGGCGCGCCATTCACCAGATCGGCTGCACCATCGGCCACTCTGGCTGAAAACTATCGTGACACGCTCAACTTGCCAGTTCTAACTGTTCTGCGTGTCGTACCCAGTTGAACGACGACACCTTCCGCCGGGCCACCCGCGCCGACCTGGCCCGGCAAGCAACACTTGAGCACCCCAACTTGGTGTTCGCCCGCGCGATCGACCGCGGGGCAGACGGATGTCTAGGGCAGACAGCTATATGCTGTGTGGAAGTCGTCTCCCGCGCTGAGCGGTCGCGGGCCGATCGGACTGGCTTTGCCAGGCTTTTGCCGGGACTGGGACACGGAACCGCGTACTTGTCGGCCGTTTTCGGATGATCTAAAGTGACAGGCCCCCCTTTGCGCCATGCGTCGGGCCGGGCGCAAAACAACCTCCTGTCGTGCTGATGAGCCAGTCCAAACCCAGACCGCCGAAGCCCGATGCGCCCGCGGCCGATATTGCGGTGCCCAAGGCGGTCGTCAGCCGGTTGAGCCTGTACCTCCGCGAGCTGCAGCACCTGGTGCGCGACGGCCACCAGCGCACCAGCTCCAGCCAGCTCGGCCGGTTGCTGGGCTTTAGCGACGCCCAGGTCCGCAAAGACCTGGCCTACTTCGGCCATTTTGGCCATCCGGGCATTGGCTACCGCTGCGACGACCTGATGCACGCCATTCGCAAGATCCTGGGCACCGACCGCGACTGGCCGGTGGCGATGGTGGGCACCGGTAACCTGGGCCGCGCCCTGTTGGGCTACAAGGGCTTCAACAACCAGGGCTTTCGTATCGTGGCGGCGTTCGACATCGACCCGCAACGCGTCGGCGCGACGATCGAAGGCGTGAAGGTCTTTCACCTCGACCAGTTGGCCGATGTCGCCCCCGAGAGCCACATCAAGCTGGGCATGATCGCCGTGCCCGCCCCTGCGGCTCAGGCCGTGGCCGATCGCCTGGTGGCCGCCGGCGTCGAGGGGATCGTGAACTTCGCTCCGGTCACGATCAACCTGCCGGAGCACGTCCGCCACATCGGCGTCGACCTGGCGATTGAGCTGGAGCAATTGTCGTTCGCGGTAGTGAACCGCACGGCGACGGACGGGAAGTAGGGCAGGGGCGAAGCGGTCAGGGGCTAGTGGTCAGGGATCAGTGGTCAGTAAAGTAGGTCAGGCATTTGCCTGACAGGGTGCCGCCAACCGCCGCGATTGTCACGGCGAGCCCTGACCTGCAAGACCAACCACCAACCAGTCCTGCTGTCAGTAATCAGGCGTTGGCCAACATTCGTCGAACGATGTTCCGTCGTTCGCGTCGATCAAGTCCAGGACTTCGCGGAGGTTTTCTCGCAGTTCGTTCAGCGACGCGGCCTGTGAATATGCTCATGCGAGATAACGCACATGGCCGACCCAGAGGCCCGTTATGCGACAGCGCTCGATGACGACTAAGCCTTTATTCATGGGATGGCCAGTGGTTTCCGCCCCTGAAATCGCGGTTACTCGGCCGGCGCGCGCTGCCCCGCACCCCGAACCCGGCTTGACGCTTGCGTCTCAATCCCTAAGCTAAACTCAGGTCACGGCTTAACCCGCCGTGTGCCGCCCTACCCGGTGGTGTAATGGTAACACTAGAGATTTTGGCTCTCTCATTCAAGGTTCGAGTCCTTGCCGGGTAGCTTGGTTGCTCGCCGCGCTGCTTTCGGGGCTATTCGTAGCGCAACGCTTCGATTGGATCGAGCCGGCTGGCCATCCAGGCTGGGTAGAATCCGACGGCAATCCCGACACCCGCCGAAACGACAAACGCTGCCGCGATTGCCGGGACCGAGGACTGGACCGGCCAGCACATGAAGTGCCACACCAGCAGCGAAGCACTGCGTCCCAGCAGGATGCCCACGCCACCGACGGCCAGCAAGATCATGGCCACGATCAACAAGCAAGCCGCCCGCGTGCCGACGTCGACGACGTCTTGCGGCTCGAGTGTTCCATTTGCTTTGTTATCGACCACCAGTTCACCGCGCGTGACCGTTGCGGTCCGCAAGTCAACCGGAGCGTCGGCTTTGAGGTACTTCACAGCGTCGATTCCCTGGCCTCGTCCGTCATGGTTGCGAGCACGGCGGCCACACTGCGAATGCGAGCTCCGCTCTGCCCGGCCTCGGTCCGCTCTGCATTGTGCGCCGCCGCCGAATTCAACTTCTCACGCAAGGGGTACGCTCGTGAACTGCAACTTGTGGCACATCGCTGGAACTCTTCGGCGCACGCGCCGCGGGCTGCGCCTTGCTCCAACCGTTGCGTTCGCGCTCGCGGTCGCCAGTGCCTGCTGTACGACAGCCGTTGCGGATCAGATCTTTATTGACCCGATGTTCGGAGTCAACGTTACTTCCGGAATTCAATATGGCTCGAATGTTAATGGCAACGGGAACCCGGTGGCGCTCAATTTGGACGTGTATCGACCGACGGGTGCGGGCCTGCCGACCGGTTTGCCGGCAATCGTGCTGATGCACGGTGGATACTACGTCGAGGGGAACAAGCAGGACATGAGCGTGCTGGCTGACGGATTTGCCCAACGCGGTTACGTCGCGGTCGCGATCAACTATCGAAAGCTGGGATTGCTTCCGCCGCCCCCGGGTCAGAGCCTCGAGTTAATACCAGAGCGTTACCCCGCCTGGTTTCCAGGTCAGCTTGTGCAATGGGGCGTTACCGCCGAGCAATACATTGACACCATCGCCGCCGCGACGGGCGACCTGGCCATGGCCGTTAATTGGCTGGCCGCAAACTCGGCCGCCTACAACGTCGACCCCAGCAAAATCGTTGCCGGAGGCTATTCGGCAGGTGCCATCAGTTCGCTGCTGCTGGGGGCCAACGCCGTGGACGGTGCGAGCGCCGACATTGCCGCGGTCGTTTCCATGGCAGGCGGACTTTTTGGTTGGGAATCGTTCATCAGCCCGGGCGATCCGGCAGTTTTTGTCGTGCACGGTACCGCGGACACCGTGGTTCCCTTTTCTGAGGTCGCATTCTTGGAAAGTGCGTATGCGACAGCGGGCGTTCCCTTCGCGTCGCACATTATTACGGGCGTCGACCACGGTCTTTTAGACAGCGATCTGCTCGACCACCAGCCGTTTTTCGAATTTCTGAATCAACAGCTTAACGTGCCCGAGCCATCGTCGCTCGCGCTGGCCAGCCTGGGTGTTGGAATCGGCGTGTTGAGCCTGCGGGGCAAGCGCCGCGTGGCGGCGCTCGATTGACCGCTCGAAAGTATCCCGCTAACGGAACTTAATTGGGGGGATTGTGTGAGAATCTTGTTCGTTCGGCCAAGAGACTGGGCGGACATGTCCGTCGATGTGCGGCCAACTGCTGCAACCCGGCCGCTTGCCCAGTTGCACGTGGCGACGGTCGAGATGCTGGCAATCGGATCACGGTAATCGCTCCGCGGGCTTACGGTGATCGCCAGTTCGTCCCCCTCACGCCACCACGCCCGCGATCGGCGTGCCGCCGTGGGCGATGAGCATGGGCCGGCCGCTAATGTCGGGCACGGTCAGGTGCGGGTCGATGCCCAGCAGGTGATAAATCGTCGCCACCACGTCGCCCGGCGACACCGCATCGCGGGTCGGGTAGGCGGCGTGCTTGTCGGTCGCGCCATAAACCAGGCCCTGCCGGGTGCCGCCGCCAAACATCAGGCTAAAACCGCACTGCGGCCAGTGGTCGCGGCCCGCCTTGGCGTTCACCTTGGGGCTGCGACCCATCTCTCCCATCACCACGACCAGGGTCGAGTCCAGCAGGCCCCGCTCGTCCAGGTCCTGCAACAACGAGGGCACAGCCATGTCCAGGATCGGCAAGTTGTGGTTCTTGAGCATGCCAAAGTTGTTCTCGTGCATGTCGTACGAGTGACCCTTGTTGCCGAAAATCTCGGCGTGCACGCTGATATAGGTCACGCCGGTCTCGACCAGCCGCCGGGCCGTGAGCAGGCTTTGGCCCGAGAGATTGCGGCCATAGCGGTCGCGCACCGCGGCCGGCTCCTGGTCCAGGTTAAAGGCCTCGCGGGTCTTGCTGGACGAAAGCAGCGAGAAAGCCTGATCGGCAAACTTGCTCATCGTGCCGGCGGGCCGCGAGTCGTTGAGCTGATCGAATCGCTCGTTCAATTGGCCCAACAGCGAGCGGCGGCTGCCCAGGCGGTCGACCGTCATATCGGGCAGCGCGTCGAGCGAGGGCATCATCGGCTGGCCAATCGGCTTCACCGGGTCGTAGTGGGACACGGTCGGCTCGCGGTCAAACGTAGGCTTGGCCAGCGAAAAGAACGGGTCGTACTGCCGACCGAGGTAGCCGCCATAAGGTCCGGGCCGGCGGATGCCTTCGCCCCAGCCGGGATAGCAGGGCATGCAAACCGCACCTGGCACGTCGCGCGGACCCAGGCCCAGGTACTGGCAGATCGCGCCGATATCGGGCGGGTCGGTGTTCTTGGCCTGAATCTGGGCCGGATCGCCGCCGGTGTAGCCGGTGACCATGGCCAGCGGATTGTGGGCGTTGTAGTTGTGCGTGACCGTGCGGATCAGGCTGGCGCGGTGCATCCACTGCGACAGCCGGGGCAGGTGCTCGCAGACTTGCAGGCCCGGCAGCGAGGTGGCGATCGGGTGGAACTCTCCGCGGATCTCGGCCGGAGCATCGGGCTTCAGGTCGACCATGTCCTGGTGCGACGGGCCGCCCAGCAGGTTGAACAGGATGACCGACCTGGCCGGTCCACGGCGGACCGTGCCAGACTGCTCAGCCGCGCGCAGCAGGCGGGGCAAGGTCATGCCGCCGAACAGCGACAATGCGCCCACGCGCATCAGCTCGCGGCGTGTGACGCCATCGCACAGCCGGGAGTGGCCACCAAGAATTCGCAGCATCGCGTGCTCCTTGCGAGCGGAAAGGCGAGTGTGGGTCGACAAACGGCGGGCAGCAAAAGTGGGTTGGTCGCGGGGCTGTTAGTTTAGCCCGCGCGGGGCGGCCGTGGCAACCTTTTTTGTTGGGGTCCTCGTTCGCGTGTGTCACAGGACGACGTCGGTCGCCGGAACCTTGCGTGTGGGAGCACCGGCCGGTTGCCCCCACCCGCGCGGCAACCCATACTAGAGGCCGCCGACTGCGTACTGGCGTGAAGCATGGCACGCAGGTCGGGTTCCCACCTGACCTTTCCCGACACCAACCTCCCGGCGGAGATCCTGCGATGCGACTTTTCCAGGCGTGGCTGCTGACCCCGGCACTCTTGCTTTCGCTGATCGCGACCGTGGCGGGAGCCGAGCCCAAGCGAGCGACCGAGAACGTCATCTTGTTCATGACCGACGGACTTCGCTGGCAGGAAGTGTTCGGCGGCGCCGAAGAGTCGCTGTTGACCAAGGACAATGGCGGCGTGAAGGACGTCGACGCCCTCAAGGCCGACTTCTGGAGAGACACGCCCGAGGCCCGGCGCGAAGCGTTGATGCCGTTTCTGTGGACGGTCGTCGCCAAGCAAGGTCAGATCTATGGCAATCCCGCCAAGGGAAGCCGGGCGGCGGTGACCAATGGCATGAAGTTCTCCTATCCCGGCTACAACGAGACCCTGTGTGGGTTTGCCGACCCGCGGATCGACTCCAACGACAAGAAGCCGAACCCGAATATCACGGTCTTTGAGTGGCTCAATCGCAAGCCGGCCTATCACGGCCGGGTGGCGGCGTTCGGCGTGTGGGACGTGTTTCCCTACATCTTCAATACCGAGCGGTGCGGGTTCATGGTCAACGCCGGCTGGGATCCCTTGGTGCTCAACGCCAACACTCCGCGGATCGAGATGCTCAACGCGATCAAGGCAGAGAGCACCCGGTACTGGAAGGCCGAGCCCTTTGACGCGGTGACGATGTTCACGGCGATCGAGTATTTGAAAGAGGCCAAGCCGCGGGTGATGTTCCTCTCGATCAACGAGACCGACGGTTGGGGGCACGCCGGCCGGTACGACCTGTACCTGGAGGCGGCCCGCCGCGCGGACAACTGCCTGCGGATGCTGTGGGAAACGACCCAGTCGATGCCCGAGTACAAGGGCAAGACCTCGATCGTGTTTTTGCCCGACCACGGTCGCGGCGACGCGCCTGTGGAGTGGAAGAACCACGGCCAGAAGACCCCCAAGAGCGAGTACATCTGGATGGCCTACCTGGGTCCCGACACGCCGCCCCTGGGCGAGCGGTCGAACGTGCCCGAGGTCACCCAGAGCCAAACGGCGGCGACCGTGGCGGCGCTATTGGGCGAGGACTACGCCGGCACCGTACCGCAGGCCGCCAAGCCAATCGCCGACGTGATCGGCCCTGTGCAGTCGGCCAGCCGGTAGAGGTCACGGACCGGAGCGGACCGCAAGCGTTTTTCCAAACGGAATCCGAGGGGAGGTTGCGCCATGACAGGCGTTGTCTGTTGGTTGACCCTAAGCCTGATTGGTGCTGACGCAGCGCCGCAACCGGTCGCCCTGCCCAAGGTGAACGACCCGCGGCTGGTCGTGGAACTAGTCGCGGCTGAGCCGGACATCGTCACGCCTTGCGGGCTGGCGGTCGACCAGCGGGGCCGGGTGCTGGTGGTCGAGAGCCATTCGCACTTTCGGCCAACCGACTATGCAGGTCCGCCGACCGACCGCATCCGCATGTTCGCGGGTCGCCGCGCCGATGGCCGTGCCGAGCGCGCTACGACATTCTTCGAAGGCACGACCTGGACCATGAACGTCGGCGTCCATCCGGACGGCTCGGTCTACGTGGCCACGCGCAATGAAATCTTTCGGCTGCGCGACACCGACGACGACGGCCGGGCCGACGAGCGGACGCCGATCGTGCATCTGGAAACCAAGGGCGATTATCCGCACAACGGACTGTCGGGCTTCGCCTTTGACCTGGCGGGCAATGTTTACTTTGGGCTCGGCGAAAACAAGGGCATGGTCTTTAAGCTCGTTGGGGCCGACGGCTCGATGGCCAGCGAGCTTGAAGGCGGGCAGGTCTATCGCTGCCGGGCCGACGGCTCTAGGGTCGAGATGCTCTCGTTCGGTTTTTGGAATCCGTTTCACGTCGGGCTGGACGCGTTTGAGCGGTTGTTCGCCGTGGACAACGACCCCGATTCGTTGCCGCCCTGCCGGCTGATTCATATCGTGCCCGGCGGCAACTATGGCTATCGCTATCGCAACGGTCGCCGCGGCGTGCATCCGTTCACCGCCTGGAATGGCGAACTGCCCGGCACGCTGCCGATGGTCTCGGGCACCGGCGAGGCGCCCTCGGGCGTGATCGCCTACGAGTCGGACAACCTGCCGGAGGATTACGTCGGCGACCTGCTGGTCACCTCCTGGGGCGACCATCGCATCGAGCGGCATCGCCTGGAGCCACGAGGCGCCAGCTTTCAGACCGTGCCGAGCACGATCATTCAAGGCGACGAGAATTTTCGTCCGGTAGGCATCGCCACCGCGCCAGACGGCTCGGTCTATTTCAGCGACTGGGTCTCCAAGTCATATGAGCTGCATGGTCTGGGCCGGGTGTGGCGCATCCGGTCGGCTGAGCCGCGCGCCGTCGACCGGCCGACGAAGCCCGAGGAGGCTGTGCACGCGGTCGACCGAGCGGTGCGCGAGCGTGCGGCGCGGAAGTTGGCCGCCGACTCCGGAGCTGGTCGAAAGCTGCTCGACAAGTTGGCGCGGGGCGACGCGGCTCCGCGCGTGCGGGCCGTGGCGATCACAGCCCTGAGCGCGGTCGGTCAGCATGAAACAGCGCGGGCACTTGCGGCCAGCGACCGCGACCCCGGCGTGCGCGCGTTGGCCATTCGACTACTTCCAGACGGCGCGGGTTGCGAAAAGTTCACCACGCCGGCCGACCCACCCGAGGTCCGTGCCGAGGCCCTGCGCCGATTGACCGGCAAAGCCAATGAGCGGCTGTTGTGGCAGAACGTGACCGACCTGGATGCTTTCGTGGCCGAGGCGGCCCGCGTGGGCCTGGCGCGCAGCGGCGCCGTGCGGCCCGACATTGACCTTACCCCATTGAGCGCACCCGAGCGGTTGGCGGCGCTATTGATCCTGCGAGAATCTCGCGACCCTGCGGCGCGGGCCGCCTTGCCAAAGTTTCTGTCCGATCCGGACGGTGCCGTGCGATTCGCGGCGATTCAATGGGTCGGCGAGGAGCGGCTGGTCGAGTTTCGCCAGGGGCTCATCGACGCCCTGTCGGCGGGACCGGCGACCAGCCGGCTGTTTGGCGGGTATCTGGCGGCACTGGAGCGATTGGACGGCGTGGTCCGCACGGCGGACGACGAGTGGGGACTGGACCAGTATATTGTCCGCGCGCTCGATGATCCGCAGACCAACAACCAGGTTCGCCGCTGGTCGCTGCGCATGCTTCGTCCCGACCATCCGGCGCTGACCCTGGCGCGACTGGAGCAATACCTGGCCAGTGATGACCCGGCCTTGCAGCTTGAGGCTGTGCGTTCGCTGCGCGTTTCGCGCCATGCCGAGCGAGCAAACTTGCTGTCGCGGATTGCCGCCGATCCAGCGCGATCAGACGACTTGCGCGCCGAAGCGATTGTGGGGCTTTCGCCGCAAGATGCCTCGACGCGGAAATTGTTGGTGGAAATGGCCATGCGCGGTAAACCTCCTTTGCGCGAGGAGGCCCTGCGGACACTGCGCGGAGCGCCGTTAGATGCGGATGATCGCCAGCAGCTAGCGAGCGCGAAGCATGATGCTGCGACGCGCGAGTTGTTGGAACGGGTGCTTTCGCCCGCGGCAGCGACCGCCGGTCCGGCGACCGACGACCTGGCGGGATGGGTGCGGCTACTCGATGGCGCCGACGGTGCGCAGCGCGGTGATGCGGTGGCCGGCGAGCGGATCTTCTTCAGCGAGCATGCCGCCGGTTGCGCTCGCTGTCACCAGATGCAGGGGCGCGGCGCCCGGATCGGGCCGGAGTTGACCGCCACGTCGGGAACGCTCTCACGCGAGCGGCTGATCGAATCGATCGTGCGACCGAGCAAGGAAATTGCCCCGCACTTCGCCACCTGGCTGGTCGTGACCCACGCCGGCAAGTCCCTGGTGGGCATGCTGGTGCACGAGGAGCCGACCGGCGAGCAGACCTATGTGGACTCCAAAGGCGAGCCCTTCATGGTGCACGCCAAAGAAATTGAGAGCCGCACGGCCCAGAGTAAGTCGATCATGCCGGACAACCTGGCGGCCCAGCTAACGACGCAGGAATTCCGGGATTTGCTGGCCTATTTGCAGACCGCGACGCAGTGAGCCTGCAGTTGGACCGTCACGGATAGGCCCCCCGACAGAGGCATCTATGACAGTGGCGTCCATTCGCGCGCAATGGATTTTCTCATAGAAATCTCATAGCAATTCGTTGACAGTGTAACTGCACATGTTAGGATCACGCTTCAGATGGGTAGAGACCAGCGAACAAACCTACCCAGCCGACACACCCGGAATAAGTGCAAAGGAAGAGCTAATGAACTGGACAAAACCCGTGACTTTCCTTTGTGCGCTGGCGCTATTTGCCGCGCCCGTGCTTGCTGGCCCGCTGGCCAGTGACACCAATGCGATCGTGGGATTCCACGGCAGCACAGGCTATCAGGGATACTACGATTTCCCTGGCACCTCTCAGCCGAGCGGACTTGTCGGGCATATTGACTATGCCGTGTACACGGCGGCCAATTATCCCGCTGGCTTCACGGGATATGTCCCCACGCCCGGCCAATACGTCTACACGTATCAGGCCTATCAAGACATTGAGGGTCCAGCGCCCTTGTCGCAGTTTATCCTGGCGATCGAAAACGCGGCCAACAATCCTGGCACATTCACCGGCGACGGTGGCTTTGGCCCGGTCGCGCCCACCTCGCTCGCCGACATTCCGGACGACATTCAATTGGTCGCGTGGATTCCATCCAATGGAGCTTCTTCAGCGGCGTCCAGGCAGGGCATGAAACCATCGGACTGGCGTTCTCCAGCCCGAATCCGCCGGCGATGTTCAACGGCGTCGTGATCGACGACGGCACGGTTGGCTTTGTGATTCCGCTGCCCTCGCCGGGTGGCCCGGATGTTCCGGAGCCCAGCACCCTGGTGTTAGCGTCGGTCGGTCTGGCCGCGATTGGCCTGCGTTGGCTTCGCGGACGCAAAGTGCGAGGGTAAACAGCTTGGCTGACGCGGTCCCTTACGGGCCGCTCAGCAAGATCGACGTCGGGGCGAGATTAAGAAGCGCCCAGACGATTTTTGGTGGACACGAGAAAGAGCGCGTAAGAGACCGAATTCGTTTGACTTGGTCTTGAGGTTGGGGGAGGATAACCGGCTGACAGCAGGGGTAGCTTGCCAGTTTGCCGGAGATGCCTTCAGGGAAAACAAATCGGCCATTACCGCCAAGATCGGAAAGAAAGCAATGCCACAAGGTACCACCATCAAGATCGGAGCAGCGATGCTCCTGCTTTTCGCTTCCAGCGTGGTTCTGGCTGGGCCCCTGCCAACCGATCCAGCGGCGATTCCGGCAGCTCAGGGATCGGCGGTCTTTTCCGGAACTAATCCGGGGCTGACCCACACGATTCATGCGACCGTTGACTACGCGGTGTACGCGCCGGGAACCTTCTCTGGGTCGGCGGCCCTGGGGCTGCCCGCCGATATCAGCGGCGGCACGCAGTACATCTATGCCTACGAGATCTTTAACGATGGCACTGACGCCAATGTGACGCTGCTGTCCGTGGGCCTGTTTGCAGGCGCGGTGGCCGACAACGCCACTTTGATTTCGCACCTGCCCGGCACTCCGGAAGGCGGCGTTGCTCCCAACAATTCATCGTTCAACCCGGCCGCGATTGGTCCCAAGAGCGGCGCACGCTGGACGTACACTTCGCCCAATTTGGCGACCGGCAGCCACTCGGACATTCTCGTTTTTGCTAGCCCTTATCAACCGCAGTGGAAGCTTTCCTCCGTTCAAGGAGGATTCGTCACTGCGGCTTCGGCAGTTCTGCCCTCTCCGATTCCAGAGCCGGGCACGTTTGTATTGTCGGCTATGGCCGTCGCTTGTCTGGTAGCAGCCCGCGGGCTGCGGAGGCGCGGCGCGTAGCGAGAGACCTAGGCTAGGGATTAGCCAAGACCGGCTGACATTGCCCCGCACTCATCCGTTTGGCTCGTCAGCGCATTGAAAGTCCGTTCGACGAATGTTTGCCAGGCGGTGGGTAGCATTCACGATGGCCGCGCTCGCGGTCCACGCTGTTGCCAGCGTGGCCGGTGCGGTCGACGTTGGCAACGTCCTGGTGCTCTACAACCAGGCCAGCCCAGATGGCATCCAGATTGCCAACTACTACGCCTCCACGCATCCCGGCGTCCGGCTGCTGGGGCTAACCGGCCTGTCGACCTCTGAGCAGATCTCGGCCGACGACTATCTGAGCGTTGTTCGCCCGCAAGTGCTCTCGGCGCTCAGCTCGCCGACCGACGTAATTGTCACGACCAAGGGCATGCCGCTGCGCATTCAGGTGACCGAGACCGCGCCGCCAATCGTCCCGCCCGCGTCGCTACCGCAATACACCGATCCGTCGGGCATCACCCGCTCGGTACTTAACTGGCGACCCTATTCCAGCCTGGAAAGTGAACTCACCCGGGTCGACACGATCAGCACCTGGCAGATGATGGGCGATCAAAGCTATTCGCTTTACGGTCATTTCACGGGCAATCCCTATTACAAAGCCACGAGCTCGTTTTCCAGCGAGCAGTACGACATGCGCCTGACTGCGCGGCTTGACGGCTACACGGTCGACGACGTCAAAGGGGCGATTGACCGCGCGCAGAACGCGTTTGTCGGACCGGCCCACACTCCCGGCGGACCCGTGCAGTTTGTCGTCGACAACGATCCCACAAGACCTTACTCGGCCACGATGACCAAGCTGGTCAGCGACGTGCTGACCCCTTTGGGTATGCCCACGACCTACGACAACACGACGGCCTTTGTCTCGACGGCCCCGGGACCCGTGATCGGCTACGACAGCCACGGCGCGCACCAGGCCTCCTCGCCCAGTGGCTACATCAATGCCTTGAATATGGATCTGGCAGACGGCGCCGTGTTCACCAGCATCGAGAGCTACAACGCCTACAGCTTTAACGTTGGCGGCTACACCGGCAACCAGGGCCAGATCGGCCAATGGCTGCAAGCCGGGGGCACCGCCGGCGTGGGCAACGTCGAGGAACCAACGGCCAGTTGGAGCACGCTGCCTAACGAAGACCTGCTGTTTAAGGGACTGCTCAACGGGATGACGTTTGCCGAGGCCGCTTGGAGCGCCAACCGGCAATTGTCCTACGTTAACACCGTGGTCGGCGATCCGCTGATGACCTGGAAGACCCTGTTGCCCGGCGACGCCAACCTCGACGGGCTGGTCGATATCGGCGACCTTTCGATCATGGGGGCTCACTGGGGGCAGTCGGTCGCAGCCGGCGGCTATGGTTGGACCGCCGGCGACTTAAACGGCGACGGCGTGATCAACTCCCTGGACTTGGCACTGTTAGGCGACAGTTGGGGTCAGGCCTCGAGCTGGGCCCAGAGCTCCGTGGCAACCGGCGGCCTGTCGGGCGCCGAGATGCTGGCGCTGGTTTCGCCGCTGCTGGCGGCCACACCCGAGCCCCAGAGCATCGTCCTGGCGGTCAGCGGCTTGATCGCCATGGCCGGCCGCCCTCTGCGGCGTCATCTCCGGGGGAGGATGCGTGGCCGATTCTCGCGCGGCGAGACCGCATTTTCACGCCGATTGACGCAGTAAGCCTAAGGCGGTAAACTGCTTGGCTCGCCGCTGCGAACGGTCCGTGGCGCGGAAAGTCGGGGCCCAATCTGTCTGCTCTGGGTGGCAAGTTTCGCCCGGGCGATCGTCCTCGATGTTTACCAGCAAGACCGAGTTTTCACCCAACGCCGGCCGTTGTCGCAGTTGTGCGAGAACAAGCTGCCGGTGTGCCTTGTGAAGGAGTTTTCGTGCCACCAGTCTTGGTCAAGCAATTGATCGAAGCGGGGGTCCACTTTGGCCATCGTGCCAGCCGTTGGAACCCCAAGATGCGGCCGTATATCTACGCCCGCCAGAACCTGATCCACATCATCGACGTCCGCGAAACCATCCGCGGACTGTTGCGTGCCAAAAAGTATCTCAAGCAGGTCTCTTCCGGCGGCAGCCTGGTGCTCTTTGTGGGCACGAAGCGGCAGGCCGGCGAGACCATCGAGCGCGAGTCCGAGCGCTGCGGCATGCCCTACGTCAGCGATCGCTGGCTGGGCGGCACGCTAACCAACTTCCGTACGATTCGCGATCGGCTGACCCGGCTGGAAGAGCTGGAACGGCTCCGCAGCGGCGAGGAGCTGGCCACGTACTCCAAGAAGATGCAGTCGGCCCTGGCGCGCGAGTATCGCAAGATGTACCGCAACCTGCACGGCATGCGGACAATGAATCGCCTGCCCGAATGCCTGGTGGTGATCGACCCGAAAAAGGAAAAGAACGCGATTCGTGAAGCGCAGAAGTTGGGCATCACGACCGTGGCGCTGATCGATACCGACAGCGATCCGGACCTGGTCGACCTGCCGATTCCTGGCAACGACGACAGCATCCGCTCAATTGAGCTGGTCGCACAGCAATTGGCCGACGCCGTGCTGGAAGGCAAGAACGCCAGCGGCAGCGAGATGGAACGGCAAAAGTCCGAAGTCGGCGACGGTCAAGCTGACAAGTAAGGCCCGGCTGGCAAGTAAGGACCGGCTGGCGACTCGCCCACGTGCCTTGCGCCGGCGGCAGGGCTGCCTGGCGACGGGTGCGGCGTGAGACCGTGGCCGCGCGACAGTCAGCCATGCCGGCGCCTGGCGAGAATGGCCCCTGGCCAAACGGGCGTCAGGTCATGCCGGGCGCCGCTGGCCCCGACCGTGGACCGCTGCGGGCAAACAACGCAAAAGACATCTTTGGCATCACGACCGAATTAGAAGGGAACCCTCCCATGGCAGATATCACCGCGGCGGCCGTCAAATCGCTGCGCGAAAAAACCGGCTTGCCGATGATGAAGTGCAAGGAAGCCTTGCAAGCCAGCGGCGGCGACGAACAGGCGGCCATCGACTGGCTGCGCAAGGACAACATCAAGGTGCAAGAGAGCCGTGTCGGCCGCGAGACTTCGTTTGGCCGCATGGGGCTGTATACCGACTGGGACGGCGGCGTCGGCTCCCTGATCGAGCTGCAATGTGAAAGCGCTCCGGTCGCCGGCAGCGCCGAGTTCATTGCATTGGCCAACGACATGGCCAAGACCCTGGCCACCGGCAAAGGCGCGGCCACGCCCGACGAGCTGTTGGCCCAGAAGGCGGCCGGCGCCAGCCACACCCTTGGCGAGCAACTGTTGGACCTGAACAACCGCATTCGCGAGGTCTTCAAGCTGGCCCGGATTGTGCGGATCGACGGCAAGACCGCCGGTTACGTGCACCACGCCGGCAAGACCGTGGGCGTGCTGGTCGAGGTGACCGGCGGCACGCCCGAGGTGGCCAAGGACATCTGCATGCACATCGCCGCCATGCGGCCGCAGGTGCTGGCCAAGGAAGACCTCGACCCTGCCGACGTCGAGCGCGAGCGCGAGATTCTGTCGGAAGCCGCCCGCAACGAGGGCAAGCCCGAGAACATCATTGGCAAGATGGTCGAAGGCCGGCTGCGAAACTTCTTCGCCGAGCGGGCCCTGCTGGAGCAGCCGTTTGTCAAAGACGACAAGTTGACCGTGGGCAAGTACGCCCAACAGCACGGCCTGACGGTCGTGCGCTATGTGCATTGGGAACTCGGCAAATAAACCGTGCGCTCGTAGTTAGCGGCGCGAATGCCAGTGCCATCGCGCGGTTTTGGTGACACGAGCAAGTCCGGGCGGAAAAGGGGAGAGTAAGTGATGGCCCAACGTGCAGCGCCGGACGAAGCCAACCGTTATCGCCGCGTGATTTTAAAGCTCTCGGGCGAGAGCTTTGCCCATGCCGGAGAGCGCGGCATCGCCATGGACGAGGTCGTGGCGATCGCCCAGCAGGTCTGCAAGGCCGCCAGCAGCGGCGTGCAGTTGGCGATCGTCATCGGCGGCGGTAACATTCTGCGCGGCGCGCAGTTCACCGCCGGCGTCTCGAGCATCCAGGAGGCCACGGCCCACTACATGGGCATGCTGGCCACGGTGATCAACGGCCTGGCGCTGCAAGACGCCATCGAGTCGCTGGGCTGCGAGACCCGGCTGCTCACGGCGATCCGCATGGACGGCGTGGCCGAGCCCTATATTCGCCGCCGCGCCAAGCGTCACCTGGAAAAGCGCCGGATCGTGATCCTGGCCGCCGGAACCGGCAGTCCCTTTGTCACGACCGACACGGCCGCAGCGCAGAGGGCGCTGGAGCTAGAGGCCGACATCCTGCTCAAGGCCACCCGGGTCGACGGCGTCTACAGCGACGATCCTGAGAAGAACCCGCACGCGCTGCTCTATAGCGAGCTGAGCTACAATGCCGTTCGCGAGCAAAATTTAAGGGTCATGGATCCCACGGCCATCACGCAGTGCATGGAACACGACATGCCGATTCTGGTGTTCAATTTCAAGAAAGAAGGCAATATTGAGCGGGCCGTGCAGGGCATGCGGATCGGCACGCTCATCAGCAGCCAGGTGGCGATAACCCGTTAGGGCCACTGCTTCTGCAATCACTGCGCAAGCAAACTCCGGGCAAGGAATCTCCGTCTTATGAGCGCCGAAGACATCCAACTCGACACCGAAGACCGCATGGAGAAGGCGCTGGCCAAGCTCAAGCACGATCTGGCCGGCATTCGCACGGGCCGGGCCAACCCGGGCCTGGTCGACTCGCTCAGGGTCGAGGTCTACGGCTCGCCGACGCCGATCAAAGCGATCGCTTCGGTCGGCGCGCCCGAGCCCACGCAGATCGTGATTCGCCCGTTCGACCCCGGCACGCTCAAGGACATCGAGAAGGCCGTGCAGGCCTCGGGCTTAGGTCTTAATCCGCAGAACGACGGCCGGCTGATCCGCATCACGGTGCCGCCGCTGTCGACCGAGGTACGGCGCAAGCTTTCGGCCCGCATCCGCGAGCTGACCGAAGAGACCAAGGTCGCGATCCGCAACGTCCGCCGCGACGCCAACAAGGCCGCCGACACGGAGCAGAAAGACAAGCTGCTGACCGAGGATGACCGCGACGCGCTGAAGGAAGAAGTCCAGGAGCTCACCAAGAAGTTCGAAACCTGGGCGACCGACCTGGCGACCGCCAAAGAAAAAGAGGTCATGGAAGACTGAGCGGAGGGAAAAACGTCGGGGACTGTCCCCCACTCCGCGGCGACCTCAAAGCGAGAGCTCTTTTCCATGCAACGCACCCTGATTTTCACGGCAATCTTGGGAGCTGCGATCTTGACGGGTCACGCGGGTCAAACACGGGCCGCCGACGCGGCCGCGCTAGCTACCGCCGCTGGCCGCGTGGCCGTGCCGCAGGTGCTTGTGATCGCTCATCGCGGCGACAGCAAGGTCGCGCCGGAGAACACGCTGCCGGCCTTCACCAGCGCCGTCGACGCGGGCGCCGACCTGGTCGAGCTCGACTATTACCACGCCGCCGACGGCGTGCCGTTCGTGTTCCATGACGACACGCTGGACCGCACGACCAACGCCTGCCAACTTTGGGGCGGCGCCAAGATCAAGCTCGCCAGCAAAACCGCGGCCGACCTGCGGGCCTTGGACGCCGGCAAGTGGTTTGCGCCCAAGTTTGCCGGCACGCACGTCCCGACGCTCGACGAGGCCATCGACGCGATCCAGCGCGGCTCGATGACGCTCATCGAGCGCAAAGGGGGCGACCCGGCGACCTGCGTCGAGTTGCTCAAGCAGAAGGGGTTGCTGGAGAACGTCGTGGTCCAGGCCTTTGATTGGGATTACTTAGAAGGCTGCCACGCGCTGGCCCCCGACTTGGTCATGGCCGCCTTGGGTCACAAGGAAATGACCGCCGCGCGGCTGGACGACATCCAGCGCACTGGTGCGCGGGTCATCGCCTGGGAAGACAAGAACACCAATGCCAGCACGATCGAAGAAGTGCACCGCCGCGGCTACAGGGCCTGGGTTTGGACCGTGGACGACCCGCAGCGCGTGGCGGAGCTCGTGAACGCAAAGATCGACGGCATTATCACGAATCGCCCAGCGCAAACCCGCGCCGCCGTGCTCGCGGCTCAAAGCCGCTAATCGTAGGCGTAGGTCAGGCATTTGCCTGACATGCGGTGAATTGGTTTTTCCTGTCAGGCAAATGCCTGACCTACGCGTGGCGACCATTCGCCGCCGTGCTAGCGGCCTGTGTCGGCTCGGCGCATCTGGCTTGCCGTGGTCGCTTTAGGCCGCATGGGTCGGGATTGACCCAGAGCCGCCATCGCCCGTATAGTTCCGGCCCGTGTAAGCCAGGAGGGTTTACCGCGCCCAGAATTGTCGGACCCCTAAAGTGCCGGGTCCGCGCTACGGAGGCCAGTGCTATGGACGGCAGCGAATCTCGCGGACTCTTGCGCCGCATGAGCGACCTGTTTCGGCGAAGCGGTTGGTTGTGGTGCCTGATGTTCGTCGTCGGCGTCTGCGTGGCTTACCGCCTCGCGGGTCCGGCCCAGCGTGTCAAAGCCGCCGGCAAGGCGCCCGGCGCCGCCGGACCTCGCAAAGCTACCGGCCCGGCTCGCGGCAATCCGGTGCAGCGCACCAGCGCCACGGCGCCTGCCGACGGTGCCGCGATGAAAGCAGGGCAGGGCGATTTGCAAGCGCCGGCCAAGAAGCCGCCCCTGGCCGCCATCGTCAACAACGAGCCGATCAGCCGCGAGGATCTGGCCCGCGAGTGCCTGCTGCACTACGGCACTGAAGTGCTGGAGACGCTGGTCAATCGACTGTTGATCCAGACCAGCTGCGAACAGCAGAACATCGTCGTCACGAAGAAAGAGGTCGACGAAGAGATTGACCGCATGGCCCGCAAGTTTTCGGTGGGCAAGGACCAGTGGCTGAAGATGCTCGAGAAAGAGCGGGGCATCAAGCCGGACCGCTACGCCCAGGACATCGTCTGGCCGACCTTGGCTTTGCGCGAGCTGGCGAAGAACCAATTGACCGTGACGCAAGCGGAGCTGGACGAGGCGTTCGAGAGCGAATTTGGCGCCAGCGTCAAGGTGCGCTTGATTGCGCTGGACACCGCGGCCGAAGCGCGCAAGATCCACGCCCTGGCCAAAGCCAAGCCGGAAGACTTTTCCGCGCTGGCCAAGAAGCATTCCAAGGACTCCAACAGCGCCAGCGCTTATGGCCTGATTCAGCCGATCCGGCGCAACTCCGGTGACACCAAACTGGAAGAGGTTGCGTTCGGCCTGAAGAAGGGTGAGATCTCGCCGGTCGTCGAGGTCGGCAAGCTGTTCGTGTTCGTCAAATGCGAGGAGCACCTGCCGCCGCGCAAGGGGGTCTCGCGCGAAGAGGCCGACCCGATCCTGAAAGAGGCGCTCAAGGATCGCAAACTACGGGCCGCCGCCGGCGAGGTGTTTAAAGAGCTGCAAAACAAATCCAAGATCGTCGTGGCCTATGGCGACCCGGCGAAGAGCCAGCAAATGCCGGGCGTCGCTGCGCAAGTCAACGGCCAGACCATCACGCTGTTGACCCTGGCCGAAGAGTGCATCGAGCGGCACGGTAAGGACGTGTTGGAAGGGACCATCAATCGCAAGCTGTTGGACCAGTTGCTGCGCAAGCGCAAGCTGCAAGTGACCGACGCCGACATCGAGGCCGAGATCGCCCGGGCCGCTCAGGCCATGGGTAAGATCAACGGAGACGGCAGCCCCGACGTGGCCGGGTGGCTGGAGTTTGTCACCCAGAATGAAAACATCACGCGCGAGGTTTACGTCCGCGACGAAGTCTGGCCGTCGGCCGCGCTCAAGAAGGTGGTTGGCAACAAGGTGCCGGTGACGCAAGAGGATCTGAAGCGAGGCTACGAAGCGAACTACGGACCCAAAGTCCGCTGCCGCGCGATCGTGGTCAACAACCAGCGCCGCGCCCAGGAGGTCTGGGAAAAGAGTCGCGCCGCATTGGACCTCAAGGATTTCAATGAGACCCTGCGGGTCTTTGGCGACCTGGCCGAGCAATATTCCATGGAGTCGGGCAGCCGCGCGCTGCGCGGCGAAGTGCCGCCGATCCAGAAAAATGGGGGCCAGCCCAAGCTGGAGGAAGAGGCCTTTAAGCTCGCCAAGGGCGAGTTGTCGGGCATCGTCCAGGTAGGCGATACCTACGTGATCCTGCTCTGCGAAGGCTACACCAAGCCCATCGACACCAGCCTGCAGGAAGTTCGCGACCTATTGCAGCGCGACATTCACGAAAAGAAACTGCGAATCGCCATGGCCCGCACCTTCGAAGAGCTGCGAGAAAATTCCAGGGTCGACAACTTCCTGGCCGGGACCTCCAAGGTGCCCAAGCGGGAAGAAGAGGCCGCCGCCGCCGCGGATCCTGCCGTGCAGCAGCCCCAGATGATGAAGCGCTAAGCCGGCTGGCAGGCGAACTTCGGCCCGCCGGCGCGTGTCTGCAGTTACGGCCGCCGGGCCCGTGATCGACCCAATTGCTGCGCGCGGACTCGCCCGTTGCCACGGTCGCCGGCAAATCGGCGGTCGAGCGGCCGTTTTCTTTCCCGGGCCAGCCGGGTATCTTAAAAGTTGCGAGAAATGCAGCCTTCCTTTGTTACTTACGGCGACCGCCAGCAATGGGCCACGAAAACGAATCTGACAACCCGCTGAACAATACGGCCCCCTTCCAGATCGAGGTGGCCGACCGCGTCAAGCGGCTGCCCCCGTACCTGTTTGCGCGGATCAATGCCGTCAAGTATCAAAAAAGGCGGGCCGGCGACGACGTCATCGACCTGGGGATGGGCAACCCTTCCGATCCGCCGCAGGACCTCGTCATCGAAAAGCTGGCCGAGGCCGCTCGCGATATCGGCAACCACGGCTACAGCAAGGCCACGGGCATCCCCAACCTGCGCCGCGAGGTCGCCAGCAAGTATCTGAAGAAGTACGGCGTGCGACTGGATCCCGAGAGCGAAGTAATCGTCTGCCTGGGGTCGAAAGAAGGTTTCAGCCACATGTGCCTGGCGTTGGTCGGACCGGGCGACACGGCCATCGTGCCGGCGCCCTACTTTCCGGTGCACGTCTATGCCGTGGCGCTGGCCGCAGCCAACGTCATCGCCTTGGAAGTGGCCGACAGCGACAAGTTCCTGTCCAACATCGCCTATACCTGCCAGCACCTGTACCCCAAGCCGAAGCTCTTGATCGTCAACTATCCGCACAATCCTTCGGCGGTGACGGTCGAGCGGGAGTTTTTCACCGACATCGTCAAGCTCGCGCGCCGCTATGGCTTCATGGTCATCAGCGACTTTGCCTACGCCGACGTGGCGTTTGAAGGTTACCAGCCGCCGAGCTTTCTTTCGGCGCCGGGCGCCAAGGAGGTGGGCGTCGAGTTCACCACCATGAGCAAGGGTTACAACATGGCCGGCTGGCGCGTCGGCTTTTGCGCGGGCAATCCCGAGATGGTCCGCGCCCTGGGCACGATCAAGACCTACTATGACTACGGCATGTTCGAGCCGATCCAGGTCGCCGCGATCATGGCCCTGCGCCACACCGACGCCGCGGTCGAGGCCCAGAGCGTGCTCTATCAACGCCGCCGCGACGTGCTGGTCGAAGGCCTGCGCCGCATCGGCTGGGAAATCACGCCGCCCAGGGCAGGCATGTTCGTCTGGGCCAAGATTCCCGAGCCCTGGGCCAGTCGCATGGACACCATGCAGTTTGCCACCAAGCTGTTGGAAGAGGGCGACGTGGCGGTCAGCCCGGGCAGCGGCTTTGGCCCCGCGGGCGAAGGCTATCTGCGGCTGGCCTTGGTAGAGAACGAAAACCGGCTGCGCCAGGCCGTGCGGCAGATCGGCCGCTGCCTGAACTCCGAGCCCAAGGGCACGGCGACGGCCGCCACGTAGTCACCGCTGCCGCTCGGAGTGACGCTTGCGGCGGGTCCGGTTCTAGCGGCCAGCGCGGTTCTGACGGATATCGCTCCCGCGCGAGCTACGCGCTCTCGGCGCGACGGGGCCTTTCTGCCCGTGGTTCCGCTAGTGCGTGGGGTATTCTTCCCATGGGTCGATGCATTTCGACCTGCCACGGCGCTGGCCGTGCGCGCCGCTGCCCCCGCCCACATGATCCCCCCGAACTGCCATGCAATCCGAGCAATTTCAACTGCACGCCACGATCGAAGAGCGCCACTGGTGGTTTGTCGGGCGGCGGCGGATCTTACGCCGAGTAGTCAACGCGGTGCTGCCTCCTTCACGCCAGACCACCATCGTCGACGTCGGCTGCGGCACTGGCGCCAACCTGGCCAGCCTGGCCGATCAGTATTCTTGCATCGGCATCGACACCTCAAGCGAAGCCGTGCGGCTAGCGGCCGGCAGGTTTCCGCAGGTCCGATTCGTCTGCGGCGCCGCCCATGAAATGCCCGAGGTCCTGGCCCAAGCACAGCTGGTGATGCTGACCGACGTGCTGGAACACGTCTCGGACGACTTTCAGTTGTTGTCTGAGCTGTTGGCGGTGACCAGGCCTGGCACCTACTTTTTGGTGACCGTGCCGGCCGACCCGGGTCTGTGGAGCGAGCACGATCGGTCGTTTGGCCACTATCGCCGCTACGAGGCTCCGCGGCTGGAGCGGGTGTGGGCCGGGCTGCCGGTCACGCCGATCTTCGTCTCGCACTTCAATTCGCGGCTCTATCCGGCGGTCAAAGCCGTTCGCGGCTGGAATCGCTGGCGCGGCCACGCCCTGGGCGCGGCGGGCACCGACTTTGTCATGCCCTGGGCGCCGACCAACTGGCTGCTGACTCGGATGTTTGCCGGCGAAAGCCGCAAGTTGTCGGCCTTGGCCAAGGGCCAGCGCCGCACGACCTATCCGGCCGGCGTGAGCCTGATGGCGCTGGTGCGTCGCGAGGCAGGACCGATTGAGCCCCGCCACAAGCCGGCCTGCCTGTCGAGCGACAAGTTCAATCCCGTGGGCGAACAGCTCGCCGAGCCGGTCGCGGTCTAGTTCATCGACTTCGCGCGGCGCATCCAGCCGCTATTTGCGCCGCCGCCAGGCAATCGCCAACAGAGTCGCAATCGCGGATGCCGCGAGTGTGGCCGCACCGGGCTCCGGCACCGTCAGCACAAAGACTGCGCCCGCCCCAGCGCCACCGAACGCGGCGCCATAGAGGTTGTTGCCGTCAGCGAATAGCTCGCCACGTGGGTTGCGGCTCGGGTCGGTGAACTTGTACTCCAGCCGATAGTCGGAGCCGTCCAGATTGAACGAGAAAGCCACGCCGCTGGACCCCACATTGAGTCCTCCGTCGGCAGCCGTACCATACAGCCGCGCGCCAACCAGCGCCAGTCCACCGTTGGGGGCTGCGCCGTCATTGGCTCCGCCGGCAAACTGATGCAAGACCTGAAAGCCGGTGCCATCCAAGTTCATCGAGAAAACCGTCCCCTTGTCCGCCGCGCCCCCTTCTTCCGTTGTGCCGTACAGCTTGCTCCCCACGATCGTCAGTTTATCGCCACGATAACCGCCGTCGCTTCCGGTGAATTGGTGCAGCAGTTGGTAGTCGGTACCGTCGGTGTTCATTGAATAGACCACGCCCTCGTTGGCAGAACCTCCCTCGGCCATGCCATAGAGTTTGGAACCCTCGATCGTCAGACCGCCGTAGGGGTTTTTGCCAACGGCAGTCCCCGCGAATGAGTGCAGAAGCTGATAGCCGCTGCCGTCGGTATTGACTTTGAAAACGGTTCCCAGTGCGCCGCCGGATGCGCCGCCGTCACCGGTGACACCGTACAACGTGGAGCCGTTTTGCAGCAGGCTGGAATAAGGGAATGTGCCGTCCATGCCACCCAGTGACGCGAATCCGTGCAACACCTGGTAGTTCGAACCGTCGGTATTCATTCGATAGACAACGCCGCCGCCGTTGGGGCCGCCACCGGAACCGGTCCCGTAGAGGGTTGAACCGTCGACGATGACGCTCCCGGCAGGCAGATATCCTTCGTAGAGATACGGCGGCGACGGATTCTCGTCGAACGCGTGCAGCGATTGGAAATTGCTGCCGTTGGCATTGAGCGAGAAGACGGTTCCCAGCAACCCGGAACCCCCGTCCCTGGCGGCGCCGTAGAGGACTCCGCCGCTCAAAACGACTCCGCCCGCGGGTCCATTGCCGTCCGGATTTCCATTCAAGGCATACAGCGTCGTGTATTGCGCCGCCTGAACTGCTCCACAATTCACCAGGCACAACAGGCCAACGCACAATGCCCCCGCATGGCGCACGCAAACATTCGATCGGCTCATGGGCGGACGCTCCGGGAGTGACGTAGTCTTAGTGGACGTATCTCCCCCCATTCACAGGGGTCTTTCGACTCGCAGTATATCCGATCGACCTACCAATGTAGCCGCCTTCCCGGGAAAATCTCGGAAATTTCCTTGAGGGCCAGCAGCTCGCGCCGGAGCTCGCGAACGGCCGCGCGGGCTTGCCGCCGTCACACGTCGCGAAGCGCGCCGGACTGCGGCGATCCGCCCTCGATTCAGATGGTCGCGAGTCGCGGTGACCCTTGGTGATGGCCAATCGCAAGATCTCAAGCGCGTCGATATCCAACTTCACCCAGCGTTGGTCGACGAATCGGCCCGACAAGATCGGGCATGGGACCAGCCGGCAGTGGCGCACAAGGAAATGCCGTTGGACCGCGGTCCTATTCGACCCGGACAGGTCCGGTTATAATGCCCCGGATCCGGGTCATCCGCAGCGCGGTCGCAGGGCGAGGACACTCGACTTGGGGTTGCGCTGGGCGCAAAAAAATAGAGGGCTCTTGCTCGCCGGGGCAAGAACCCTCTGAGTTGGCTGTCTGGAGCTTTCAATTTTCGTTGAGAGCTGCCAGAGACCCACAGCCGTAGAAACCGTATCGGGCCCGGCCGGGGGGAAACTTTAAACGCCGCGCCCCACTTGGTCGCGCGCAACATAGACAGCCGCGAGCGCGGCCGCACAGTCCGAACCCTTTGCCCGCGCGTCACGACCCGCGCTTGATTTTCCAGGAGCATCATGAGAACTGCCAAACTCGCTTTGGAAGACGGCACCGTCTATACCGGCGCATCTTTCGGCGCCGCCGGAGAGGTCGACGGAGAGGTCTGCTTCAACACCTCAATGACCGGTTATCAGGAAATCCTGACCGACCCGAGCTACCGCGGTCAGATCGTGACCATGACCTATCCCGAGATCGGCAACTACGGCGTAAACGCCGAGGACGTCGAGAGCAGCCGGCCCCAATTGGCCGGTTTTGTGGTCCGCAACCGCAGCAGCGTGGCCAGCAACTTTCGGGCGAACAATACCCTGGAGCAGTACCTGATCGACGCCGGCGTGGTCGGCATCTCGGGCATCGACACCCGGGCCCTGGTCCGCCGCATCCGCACGCTAGGGGCGCTCAAGGGGGTGCTCTCAAGCGTGGACCTGGACGATGCGAGCCTGGTCGCCAAGGCCAAGGGGAGCCCGGGCCTGGTCGGCCGCGACCTGGTGCGCGAGGTCGTGCCGAAGGAGCCGCGCGTCTGGAACGAAAAACTGAGCGCCTGGAGCAAGTTTGGCCAGCCGGCGCCTAAATCCAGCGGTCTGCGAAAGAAGGTGGTCGCGCTCGACTATGGCATGAAGTGGAACATCGCCCGGCATCTGGCCGACTTGGGCTGCGACGTCACCGTCCTGCCCGGCATGTCCACCGCCGAGGAGGTGCTCGAGCACAAACCGGACGGCGTGTTTCTTTCCAACGGTCCTGGCGATCCCGAGCCGCTGGAATATGCGATCAACACGATTCGCAACCTGCTGGGCAAGACGCCGATCTTTGGCATCTGCCTGGGGCATCAGTTGCTCTCGCTGGCTTGCGGCGCCACGACCTTCAAACTTAAGTTTGGCCATCGCGGCGCTAACCAGCCGGTGCAGAACCTGGATACAGGACGCGTGGAGATCACGTCGCAGAACCACGGGTTTGCCGTGGCCGAAGAGAGCCTGCCGTCGTGCCTGGAGGTGACGCACATCAACCTCAATGATCGCACGATCGAGGGAGTTCGTCACCGCGACCTACCGGCGCGCAGCGTGCAATACCATCCCGAGGCGTCGGCCGGTCCGCACGACAGCGACTACCTGTTCGAGAGCTTTCGCGAAATGATCGGCGCGTAGCGACGTCCGAATTGCCCCCGGTCCGACAGCCGCGCGCTACTGCTCGAACAGCACGCAGAGCACGTCGATAGCCGAGACGGCTCGTTCGGGCCGCTTGCCGTCGCTGGCCACGCACTCGCCCCAGATCGACAATGCGCAGCGCAGATATTGCTCGCGCGATTGCTCGACAAGCTGGTCGTCCAGGTCCGCGGCGACCGTAGGCCATAAGACCTCTAGCTCGCCCAGCGCGTGGGCGTCGCCGCTGATCGCGGCAAACACCAGGTCGTCGATCCGTTCCAGCAGCTCGACCACCTCGGGCGGTTGACCGGCCAGCACGACCGACAGGTCGTCGGCAACCGCGGTGGCTGAGGCCGACGGATCGGTTTGAGCGGCGCGGCCCAGGTGCGTGTGCGGCGCATCGGCCCGCTGGTTCACTCCCGACGTCTCGCCGGACTCGACCTCACAGGCGGCCTCCGCGGGCGTGCCGGCGGGAAACGCGACCGTGGGCGGTTCGAGCATGGTGCGGAATTGTTCGGCGAACGAACTCAGATTGGCGCACGAGAGCCACGGTCGCGGCCGATCGAGCTCGGTGGCCAGGAACGACAGCCGGCCGCTGTCCAAAATCTTGGCAATGCACCCGGCCCAACCTTCCCAGCAGACGTCGGCCGCGGCGTCGGTGGCGTCCAGATTCAGCAGGGTCACGCCATGCCGAGCGATGGCGCGCCAGGCCGAGGGGTCGCTGGGCAGCGCTCCCACGCGGACCGGGCGGCTCGGCGAGTATTTTAGTCCTGTGGAGAAGGAGAAATCCGCGCGGCATTCGACGGGCAAGGCGTTGATCAACCCCGCGAACAGCGACTCTGTGTTGGTCGCGGTGGCCACCGCCAGTTGATCGCTCGACAGCGCGGCCTGCACCAGCGTGGCCATGGCGGCCGGCCCGGGCCGGTGTGAGACCTGGGCCAGCACGCCCGGCTCGACCGCGGCTGAGCGACCGAGCAGTCGGAATGGCTCGAGCGTTGTCGGAATCTCGCTGTGGACGACCACCGCGCCCGTGGCGGTGGCGGCGCGGAGGACGGCAAAGGGATTGTTGGCGAAGCGGGCGAATAGTTCGGGCGAGACCACCAGGAACTGCGTGTAGACCTGCGCGCCGCCTCGGCCGCTGTATTCAGCGCCACCGGTGGTGGTGCGCGAGATGGCAAAGGCGCCGCTCGATAGCCGGTTAAAGTTGACGCTGCCGGTCGCGCCGTGCCCTTCCAGCAGCGAGTCGTGCGAAGGTCCCCAGAGGGCCAGCTCGCGGGCGTCGGCGTCGCTGATGCCGGGGCTGCGGCTGGTCAGTTGATAGCCCTGGGCCCGATCGGTGACCGCGGAAGTGAAGATGGCTTGTTCGACGAGCACGTCAGGATCCTCTGGGGGCGAGTCAATCGGGCGGTGACAGTTGGCTAGCGAACCAAGGTTTGCGCGAGCCACTCAAACGGCTCGACGATTCCCCGGGGTTCGATGCGCAAGGGCAGGCTTTGACGACCGCCGCCGCGCACGTTGCGCGTGGCGCAAGCGCCGGCCACGCCCGCAGCAAAGAACTTGTGTTTGCGGAACCGTTGCTGGCAAACCCGCCACAGACCCGGCGCGTGGCGCTGGGCATAGGCGGTCGGATCCTCAAAGCACATCTCGCACTGGTCGGCCTTGCTGAAGATCAGCGCCACCGGCCGTGTCCCCCAGGAGGTCTTGGGGTCGTCGCCCAGTTCGCTCAAATGGCTGAGCAGCTTCATGCCAAAGTAATCCTCGTCGAGCGAGCCCGATTGTAGCTTGGTGCCGTCGATCAGAATCATCACGCCGTGGCAGCGGCCCAACAGCGAGTGGATCACCTGGTAGGACCGCGGGTGGTCGATTTCCTCGAACAGGGCCTCGCCGGCGATGTCGGGCATCACCAGCTCCACCGGCTGTTTCTGCCGCGGACTCCGCAATTGGCAGTGCACCCAGTTCCAGCGGTCGGGTTCGCTGGGGGTCTTGCTGGGAAACTCGCAGCGCGACAGCGCCGCCAACGTGGTCTGTTGCAGCGTCACGGAGAAACCGCCGCGGGCCGAGAGCTGCAGCTCCTTGGGTTGGCGCGAGAGCATGTCCAACAGCATGCCCAGATAGACCGTCTTGCCGACGCCGCTGGGACCGAGCGCCGCGAACATCAACGGGGGCGCGTGGCGCGACTGGGCCTGGTGGGCCAGCACCATCGGCGCGTAGCAATTGCGACACACCTCGGCATCGAGCGTGTTGCCCTGGTCGCAGATCAGGCAGGGCACCTGGGTGGCATAGTTCGCCAAACGGAACGAGTCGAGCTCGACGGCAACTCCGCGATTCATGCGTGGGTCTCCTCTAGCGAGGGCTCTCGGGTCTCTTCGCTCGACAAGTCGTCGGATGCGTCGGGCAAGGGCAAGTCACACAGGCTGATCGCCAGCCGGAAGCCAATGTTGTGTTTGCGGGCCAGCATGTCGTCGCCACTCTGAAAGTGGCACGTCGCCTGGTTGTCCAGATAAGTGTCAAACGCGCCGCCGCGCAAGCTCTTGAGCTTCTGCCGGGGCGGGGCGGAGTGGTCGTTGGCCTCGTCGTCCAGCACCAGCCGGTCGGCGGTCCATTCCCAGACGTTGCCGATCAATTGCTGCACGCCGCCGACGCTGACGCCACTGGGAAACTCTTCGACGGCCACGGTGCGACCGGGGCCCGAGCCCCACAGGTTGGCCCGGCTGCGGTCCACGGCCTCGCCCCAGGGATAACGCCGCTGCAACAGCGGGTGACCGGGCAGGGCGACCGGCCAACTGCCGGATTTGACCCATTCGGCATCCGTGGGCAGCCGTTTGCCGGCCCAGCGGGCATAGGCCGAGGCCTCATACCAACTCACGCCGACGACCGGGTGACGATCTTCGCCCCGCTGGTAGCGGCCGCGCCGCCAAAAGCGCGGGCCGGCGTGGCCCGTCTGATCGACGAAGTCCAACACCGCCGGCCAAACCTCTGGATCCCAGATCGCCATCTGCTCGTAGCCGCCGTGCCGCACAAACTGATAGTACTGGGCATTGGTGACCGGATAGCGGTCGAGGAAGTAACCATCGACCCGCACCGAGACGTCCTCGTGCCCGTGCGGCTCCGCGTCGGCGTCGCCCGAGCCCGTGGTGCGCCGCACTAACACGTCGCCGCCGGGCACCAGGCACATCCCCTCGGAAAGCGCCGTGCGAGCCCGCACAAGTTGATCGTTGGTCAGATTGCCGATGAGCTGCGGGCGCAGCAACAGGGCATAGCGGCTGTGCGTCAGCATCTCTTCGACCAGGCTTTGGGCATCTCCACCATGGTCGATGCGGCCGCTCGGTCCGACCACGTCGGCCGGCGGTTCGCTGAACAGCTCGTCGAGCGAGGGCGGCTTTTTGTGTCGCAGTCGGCGCAGCCAGGTCGCCGAAAAGACGCCCGAGAGCCAGCCTGGCAGTTTCTTCAGGCCACCAGAGTGCACCATCGCAAGCGGCGCGGCGGTCGCACAGATCCAAGCCAGCATGTTGGGAGTTTGCATACGAGCCTCTCGCACTCAAGTTTCAGGAGGTCGGGTCGAAGGCCAATTAACGATTGGCGTTGGCCATTTTGCGGACCTTGTTCTTTTGCAGGATCTCGAACTGCTCGCGCACCGCGTCGATCACCTGGTCGTTCTTGGGAGCGGCGCCATTGGGCCGGGTTTCGCCTGCGGCGATGATCGTCTCGCCCGCGGCGGCCGGCCCGCGTTGCACCAACAGCTCGCTTTGGCGGTCGACGGCGCGGCGCAGCTGTCGCAATTCCTCGCTCCATTTTTCGCGTTCGTCAGTGACCTGGCGCTTCTGGTCGCCCAGGGCGTCGGAGAGCTCGGCGGCTCGGCGGCGCAGCAGGTCGAGCTCTGCTTCGAGTTGTTGGCGCTCGGTGAGCGCGGCCGAAAGCTGCTCGGCCACGTTGGCCTGGTCGCTCTTGGCGGCCAATTGTTCACGCGTCGTGGCCAGTTCCGCCTGGGCAGCGACCAGCTCGGCGCGCAAACGCGCGGCGTCGACCGTAGCCTCGGTCAGTGGCGCAAATTGCGCCCGCAATTGCGACAGCTCCTGTCGCGATTGATCGTCGTCGGTTTGCAGCCGTTCGATTTGCTGCTGCAACTGGCGGTTGTGCTCGACTTGCAGCTCCAGCCGCTGAGTGCTTTGCATCTCGTCGGCCTGCAGGTGCACCAGCTTCTCGTTGGCTTTGCCGAGCTCGCCCTGGGCCGTTTCGAGTTGTTTCTTGAGCGCCGCGCAGCGCTTCGAGGCTTCACTCTCGGCCTTGGCCCGTTCGGACAGGTCCTTTTCCTGCTCCATCAGGCTGCGGCGGGCTTCGGCCAACTGGCGGCGACAGTCGGCCAGCTCCGAGCCGCGCTGGTCGCATTCGGCCATTGCCTGCTCGACGCAGTCGGACAGCGATTGGTAGCCTTGTCGCAGCTCGCGAATCGAGTCGTGCAGTGGATGCTCGATCGATTTCAATGGAATCGCCAGGTCGAGGGGCACGTTCGAATCCATGATTGACACGACCGCCTTGCGCCAAGGAGGTCGCTCGCGCATCGGATAGGCGAGCGGCCAGCCGGTTGAGTTTTTTGGCGGCCTGGAAAATAGAAGGGAAAAAAGCCGATTGGCCGCCTTGAAACTCTAGGTCACAACCAGAGGGGGAGCAAAAAGTCGACCATCGATCAGCGCGAGCGCGCAAATCTCCGCTGATTTCTCGAGAGATCCACCCATTTTGGCGGTTCGAGCGAAATTGCTAACCGCTTGGCAGCCTGTGGCTTGGATCAAATCACAGACGGCGGGCTCTGGGAGGACCTTGCGGAAAAAATAAGATATGCCATGTTGTTGCCGTTAGGCGTTGCCATGTCGCCATTAGGCGTTGTTTGACCCGCAATGGATTAGGAGAGTTTTGTGATGCATTCGAAACGAGTCTTGATTGCCACGTTGGGATTGGCTGCCGTTGCCGCTTTGGCCCTGGCGACCCCCGTCCAGGCCCGCAGCGCTGCCGGCGATCGCCAGGCCCAGTTGGCGAGCCTGACGAAGGCAACCTTAGAAGGCGACTGCTGCGCCCCGAAGGTCGCCTGCTGTCCCACGCCCTGTGTGACCTATCGCCACTGTGGCCCCAAGCTGTGCTGCGGCTGTGAGCCGGGCAAGGAAGTGACCTTCAAGGTCAAGAATCCCTGCACCGGTTGCGAGACCGACGTCACCGTTTGCATGCCCGCCTGCTGCAAGGGTGATCCGGAAATCTGCTGCGGCACCGGCCTGTTTCACCGCGACGTTGTCAACTACGAGTGGTGCTGCGGATACCGCGTGAAGGTTGTCTTCAAGAAGTGCGGCGACCTGTTGGTGACGACCTGGGGTCGCTAGACCTGACGTGGCCGGTCATCGGCAAGCTAAACATGGAGACGGCCCAGGGGCGGCGACCTCGCACCCCTTGGGCCGTTTTCATGCGCGGCGTATGATGAACGGCTGACCCCTCGTCGTGCAGATTCTAGTCGTGCAGATTCTCGTCGCGCACATTTCCACCGTGCAGACTTCACATCCGAGACCCGGCCCGATGGCCAAGAAAAAAAAGCGCAAGGCTCCCCCCGCGGTCGCTCCGGTCGAACCGCCGGCGGTGATTGCCGCGACCGTGGGCTGGATGCTGACCGTGCTGACGACTATCTGTTGCACGGTGGTGGCTTTGGGCGTCCGAGGATTGGCGAGGGAGGGCGCTGCCGAGAACGTGCAGCTCTTCGCACGGTTCATGCATTTTAGCGCGGTCGTGACCAGCCTGGTGTCGCTGGCGCTGCTGGCCGTCGTGCTGAAGATTCGCAGCCAGCCGCCACCCCGCTCGATCATGGCCGTGGCCCTGATCGCGGCTGCCGTGCCGCTGGTGGCGCTTTTCTGGTAGGCCGATAGTCCGGCAGTCGCCGCCGACGCGCGCGTCAGACCGAGCCGCAGGAATTGCCGTGGTCGTGAGCGTCGTCGCCTGTGCGGTCGCGCTCGACAATGTTCAGGCCCGTGTGCGGCTTGGGCGGGCCCGCGTGGACGTGGGTTGCCGGAGCCGGCGCACGCTCGACGACCGGTTCAGGCGGAGCTTCTGCTCGGCCCATGCCCAGCCAGCGCAGCGCCGGCCAGACCAGTGGACCGTTGGCCGTCAGCCAGCGGGTGCGGAAGTAGTAGCCCACGAAGCAGCGGGCGTGCAACTTCGAGACCTCTTCGCTGGTCAGGTTCTTGTACTTGAGCACCGGCGTGTAGACGGTGTACTTGGTGGTGTCGAAGGTCTCGATCTGCGGGCGGATTTCTTCAAAGAACTCGGTGCCAGGGTAGGGGGTCACGATGTTGAAGTTGGCAAACGTCGGGTTGACCGCCTTGGCATAGCGCAGCACGTTGCGGATCGACTCCTCGGTATCCTCGGGAAAGCCGATCATGAAACCCGCCACGGTGCGAATTCCCAGCGCGCGGCACAGCTGGATGAACTCGCGCTGGCGGTCGTCGCGGATCGGCGCTCGGTGGTACTTGCGCAGCGTGTCCTCACTGGGGGTCTCGATGCCCACGGTGATGCTCGTCAGGCCGACCGCGGCCAGGGCCTTAAGCAGGTCGGGCTTGAGGATGTCGATGCGCCCTTCGATCGAGAACTGAATCTTGCGCGGCAGCTTGCCGATCAGCTCGGCCAGTTGGAAAACGCGCTTGCGGTCGACGCCAAACAGCGGATCGCGAAACTTGAACGAGCGGAAGCCGTGGGCCTTGATGCCGGAACGCATCTCTGCCACCACGCTCTCGGGCGTCCGCAGCCGGGTGGAATTCTCCAGAATGATGTAAGGGCAGTAGTTGCACTTGAGCGTGCAGCCGCGGCTTTGCTGGATCAGCGCCGTGGGAAACTTTGTGAAGTCGTAGCCGATGCGAAACTTGCGAGGCGAGAACGCCGACCAGTCTGGAAACGGCAGCAGGTCCAGGTCCTTGACCTTGCCGACGTTCACCGTTCGCTCGGTCGATTCCAGCGCTTCGTTCAGCTTCCAGAGCAATTGCTCGGCTTCGCCCTTGATGAGCGTGACCGCCAGGCCGTCAAAGGCCTCGGGCATGCTGTTGGCCACGGCGCCGGTGACAAAGACTCGGCCGCCGGGCGTGCCGGCCAGGGCCTCGGTCATGGCTTGCCGTTCCAGCGGCAGCGTGATCAACGAGGGATTGAAGACATACAGGTCCGCGCCGGCCGGGACTTTGTCGAGCGCGTACTCAACCTTGTGACCCAGGTCGCGAAAGATGGCGGCCAGGTAGGAATAGATCAGGGCCACGGGGCGATGATCGCGCTTGTACATGTAGCGGACGATGCGGCCGGGAATGCCGCCTCCGCCCGGATACTGGCCGACGCCGAAGCCGCCGGCGAAATCCTTCGCGACGTCAAGTTTCCGCGTGTCCCACAGTACAATCCGCATGCTGGGCTCCTTTGCTTTCGACGTTCGCTGCACGGCAGTCGCGGTCAGGCCGCGCGGCGCGTGGCGTCGGTAGTTGATCTCGCCTTGTGAGTCTCGACGAGGCTCGGCCCCGTGGGGATACGGCGAATCTGACCGCCGTAACTCATCTCGTAGACGTTGTTCTTCCATGCGATACGCCGTCCGATGGCCGACGCGACCAGCGCGCAGGCGAGGACCGCGCCGCTCAGGGGGCCACACCAGATGTCAAATCGTCGCACACCGGCCAAGGCCTGCTGATGATCGGGCAGGTAGTAACGCGAGGCAGATTGGCGGAACCAGCCGCGAACCACGTGTAATCCATACAGCGCGGCCACCACGGTCAACGGTTGCCAGGCCCAGGCGGCGCCGATCGCCAGTCCGACGGCCGCGGCCACGACGTTGGACCAGAGGATGAGTTGCCCGGCACAGTGGCCGATGAGCACGACGAGCCACAGCCAGGGCGAATAGAAACGGCCAATGATAAACTGCCGGCGAATCCACGAGAGCATGGTTGGGAAGTCGATGTCGATCGGCGACGGCAGGATGCAGGCGGTTTCCAGGGCCAGCGACTGGTGGGCGCGTGAAAGCACGTTTGAGGCCACCAGATCGTCGCTCAGGGTGCCGCGCCAAGACTCGCGCAGCCCAGTCGACTCGAACAGCTCGCGGCGAATCGCCCACGACCCGCCCCACACCTTGTGATTAAAACTGGGGAACATAATCGGCACCACGGCGCTGTCGATGCTGGCCACCAGCAGATTGGCAAGCGTGGTTCGCTTGGGCACGAAGCGGCGATAGCCGGTCGAGGCGCCCAGTTTGTGCAATTGTTGGGTCAACTGCTGCAACCAGTCGCGCGGCGGACGGATATCGGCGTCGGCAAAGGCCAGAATCCTTGTCTGCTGCGAGAGCCGTTCGGTTGCCGCCAGCAGGTTGTGCACTTTTTGGCCGTCACCGACGGCCAGGCCGGCGATCAGCACCTGCGCGCGGCGCTCGGTGTATTGGGCGATCAACCGGCAGATCGGCCGATAAGCTTCATCGTCCACGCTTTCGACGATGAACACCAGCTCGTAGTCCGGGTGATCTTGCTCGAACATCGCGCGGAGATTTTGTTCCAGGTCGTCGTCGACCCCTTTGCAGGGGACAAAGAGCGTGACGTGATCGCGGGGGGCCTTGGGGCTGATGCGACGACCGCGACCGCGCGCGTAGCGGCGGTGCTCAAACGATTGCAACACCAGGAGCAGGCCCCCGATCAGGGCCGCGCCCGAGAGAATCCAATATGCCGTCGGCAGCCAATCCATGGCCAGCAAACCTTCCGTGGCGAATCTGGATCGCGGTTAGTTCCGCGCGCTCGTGGCAGGCGTCTGGCGCGTTTCGCAACGCGAACAGCAGCACTGCAAACGCACCCATTGCCCGTCGTGCGAGCGCCTCCGAGCTCTCGCAGGGCAATTAGGGTCTGACGCGCGAGCCAGAGAATATCGGCGAGAGATAGCCGGGTCAACTCAAATTGGGTAATTCGCGTAACGCCGCGTCAAGGACACAAGTCTGCTAGCAGGTTACGGCTTGGCTGCCGCAAATCCGGCTGCCAGCAGATCGTCGAATCCCGCCGCGAGCGGTCGCACGTCATAGCCGAGTTTTTCCAGCAAATTGCCGGCCATCACGGCCCGCACCCCTTTGGCACAGTGGCAGTACACAATGCGGTCTTTCGGCAGTTTGCCGGTCACCTGTGCCAGCACCGCGGGATCGGTCGTCGCCCGTTTGAGCTGGCTGAGCGGCACCAGTTGAGCTTGCGCCAGGTGGGCCTTATCCCACTCTTTCACTTCGCGCACGTCAACTAGCAGCGCCTTCTTCTCAGACAGGTTCTGTTGCACGGTGGCCAGTGAGTCCTGGGTATGCTCGGCGGCCAGACCCGCTGAGGCCAACAGGCATTGGGCAACCGCGGCGAGCAACGTTGCAAATCGCATGGGTGGTCTCTCGGCTAGTAGGAGAATGGCGTCCGCGCCTGGGTGCGGGCGTTGCGACGCATGCGCCGCAGGTCTTGATAGGCTTTGTTTTGTGCGGCCGACATGGCTCTCATCTGCTGCAACTGCTGTTCGGTCTCGGCGACCAGGGTTTGGGCATAAGCGGTGAATTGGGCCTGTGTGACGTGGTTGCTCTTGGCCATCTTGTTCAGCGCCGCGAGGTCCACCTTTGCGGCAGGCGCCGATTCTTCGGCCTTGGGCTTGGCCTTGCCTTTGGGCGCGCCGATCACGCCGCGCACGGCAAGCTGCTCGATCGTGCTGTGCAGCGCGGACTGCGCCGTGCCAAATTCGATCCGGCTCAGCTCGTGATTGTGATTCTTGTCGGCCGCGGTGAAGATGGCTTGAATCGCCTCGTCAACCTGCTCGCGGGCAGCATCCTTGGCCTTCTCGCCCTGCTTGGACGATTTCTGAGCTGCCGCCGCGTGGTGATCGAAAACAACCAGGAGCATCAACGCACCGAGCAGCATTCCGCGGTTAGGCATCGCGCACCTCGTGCAAGAACGAAGGTCAGGGCAGGACCGGCACTTGTAGCCTAATTGAGCCCAACTACGGTCGTCAACACGCGGCCGTCAACAACGTGCCGCGTCTCAGATTACGACCTTGTCAGGCGGCTTTCGGCTTCACGGCCGCCGCTGCGCCGTCCCAGCGACGCAGCGCCACGGCGGCCAGCGTGCCGCCAAACGCCACGGAGAGCTTGAGCGCCGTGAGGCATTGGGTCGGTCGGCCGACCAGCGGAATGCAATCCAGATCGCACTCGGGGTCGGGCCGCGTGAGGTTCAATGTCGGCGGCACAAAACCGTCACGCATCGCCAGCGTCGTGATCGCAAGTTCCACCGTGCCCGAGGCGTTGATCAGATGACCCAGGATGGACTTGTTCGCGCTGACGCACAGCCGCTGGGCAGCGCTGCCCATGGCGTGTCGAATTGCCCGGGCTTCGGCCAGATCATTCTGCTGCGTGCCCGTGCCGTGGGCATTGATGTAGCCGATGTCGTGCGGCGCCAGTCCGCCCGAACGGAGCGTTTCCTCGATCAGGTGCGCCAGGCTGTCGCTTTCCATGTCCAAATCTGTGACGTGATGGGCCGTGGCGCCGAGTTTTCCGCTGACGATCTCGGCATAGATCTTTGCGCCGCGAGCCTGGGCATGGCTCAAACGCTCGAGCACGAACATGCCGGCCCCTTCGCCCATCACAAAGCCCTGGCGACCGAGGTCAAACGGACGGCAAGCTTGCTGCGGGTCCTCGTGGTGCGCCAGCACGCGCATCTGGTAGAAGCCGGCGGCGAACAACGGGTCGATCGCTTCAGCACTGCCCGCCAGTGCGATGTCGCACTGGCCGTCTTGAATAGACCGCATGGCCGTCATCACCTCGATCAGTCCGCTGGCGCAGGCGGTCGAGTGGCCGATCCGCGGACCGTGCAACCGCAACCGGCTGGCCGTGCGGGCGCAAGCTGTATTCGGGAGCCATTGCTCCTGCCAGCGGACGGCCGTCGGCGGAAACATGTGCGACAGACCGTGCAGCTCGGCGATGCAGCGGGCATCGCCCATATGGGCGCTGATCGCGCAGCCAAAACGTTCGGGTCGAACGCGATCGGTATCGATGTCGGCATCGGCCAGGGCTTCATCCGCTACCCGGTCGCAGAGCGTAAGCACTTTGAGCTCGCCGACGCGCTCAGGCGGCAGCGTGACGTCGACTGGCGCGCCGATCAGCATACCGTCGGGAATGCCGGCCAGGCCGGTGAGGCGCCGCATGGCGCTGCGACCTTCGCGCACCGCCTGCCAGACGCTCTCGCGGTCATCACCGACCGAGGCCGTCAGGCCGATGCCAGTGATCACGACCGGGTCGGGTTGTTTTTGCCAACGCGCCACGCGGAATCTCGGGTCCGAAGGAAGTGCAAATTCTGTTACTTGCGGGCAACCGCTGTTGGCGCAGCAGACAATTGTCCGCCGGCGCGCGAAGGATGCCTTGACCGCCAAATTTTGCGAGGCGGAACTGTACTGGATTTGAGGATCTGACCCAAGCGCAAAGTAAAACGCGCCGCGAGAACTGAAATTGCGCCGTCCGCTAGCGAGCGAAACCCGTTTGACGACAACGGCGTGCGCCGCGCGAGGCATCTTTGAGAACAGGTCGCAAGGAAAGTTTTTTCACCCAGCGGCTTGCAATGTCAGCTTCAATTGGTAAACTCCGAATCCGTGGGAACAAGGCCCAAGGATGGTGAAAACCACGGCATAATGATGGGAAACTGGCCCAAAGTTGCCAATGGAGTGCGGGCCGACTGGCGTCACGCATCACTCCTCTTGGCCCGTGGGTTCGCCCGGCCGCACGATGAGCGCACGAGCGGAATTCATTCTGGGCGAGTTTCCCCGCACGCTGGACGAGCGTTTTCGCCTGTCGCTACCCCCGGATTTTGCCGAGGCCCTGTTGGCCGACGGCCCAGAGTGCATTCTGGCCAAGGAGCGGCCTGGCAGCTTGAGCCTCTGGAACGCCCGGGCCTGGCAGGTGCGGCTGGACAACGGAGTGGAGCTGGTACGGCAAAAGATGCGCGCCGGCAAGCTGGAAGGGCGAATCGAGGAGGTGCAGTCGCTCAGTCGGCTGCTCTCGACACGACACAAGACGGTGCCCTTGGCCGGCCGCGGTCGGCTCTCGGTGCCCGAGGGATTTCGTGAATTCTTACAAGTCGAACCAGGAGGGGAAGTAATCGTGGTGGGTGCGGGCGTGTGCGTGGAGATTTGGAATCCCCGCGCATGGCTGGCCTACCTCCAGCAAACCATGCCTGACTTCCGGCAGCTCTTCGACAAGCTGTCCGGCTAATAAATCACAACGTCCATGTCCGGCAGTTAGGATTCTACTGTTGATACCCATGCCCGTGTCACCCGGTCTGGGAATGCAAGTCGCCAGGGAGCGGGCATAGTTGGCACGGAAGCCAAAAACAACCTACTGCCGGACATGGCGTTTTTCTTGCGCCCGCGAGAGAGCCATTTCTTCGTCGTGAGGGCGCGCCCCGCGCTGCCAGATACGCTTGCCTGCGAGCGGTGCTTTGGCTCAGCGGGAGCTTCGCCCTCCCGAAACCTTGGATGACCCAGATCTGCGCCGGGTGGCCCAGACACGCGCAGTCGTGTCTGGGTGCCGCAGGCACAGGAGGCAACGGGCTAAGGGTACCGATCCGGCCCGCCGCCGTCTCGAAGCGAAACGTCTGCGAGCCACTTGTCCCTTCGGGACCCAGACGACTGTGTCGTCTGGGCCACCCACGTCACACCCGCTGCGCAGCGCTCCGCGCTTGATGCCGTTCCACTGCCGCGTGGACGAAGCCGGCGAACAGCGGATGCGATTGGGTCGGCTTGCTCTTAAATTCCGGGTGAAACTGCACCGCCACGAACCAGGCGTGGTCGGCCAACTCCAGAATCTCAACCAGCGAGCCGTCGGGGCTGGTGCCCGCGATCTTCAGGCCGGCCGCTTCGAACTGCTGGCGGTAGATGTTATTGAATTCGTAGCGATGGCGATGCCGTTCGGAAACGATCAGTCGACGGTAGGCATCGGCAGATCGGCTGCCGGCCACCAGGTGGGCTGGCTGCGCGCCTAGCCGCATGGTGCCCCCCTTGTCGGTGATCGTCTTCTGCTCGTCCAGCAGGCAGATCACGGGGTGCGGCGTGTCCTTGTTGAACTCCGTGGAGTGCGCTCCCTCGAGGCCCGTGACGTTGCGGGCAAATTCGATCGCCGCGCACTGCATGCCCAGGCAAATGCCAAAGAACGGAATGCCTCTTTCGCGGGCAAAGCGAATGGCCTCGACCTTGCCTTCGATGCCCCGCTCGCCAAATCCGCCAGGCACCAACAGCCCGTCGTAGCCGGTCAGCAGTCGCTCGGGACCTTCCTGCTCGATCGATTCGCTCTGGATGCGCTGGATGCGGATCTGGGCCCGGTTGGCGATGCCCGCGTGGTCAAGCGCTTCGTAGATGGACTTGTAGGCGTCGCGATGCTCGGCGTATTTGCCGACCACGGCGATCGAAATCTCATGCTCGGGGTTGCGCAAGTTATGCAGCAGCTCGCGCCATTTTTCGAGCTTGATCATGTCTGCCGGCAGGGCCAGCGAATCGACAATCAGCTCGTCGAGTTGGTTTTCAACCAGGCTCAGCGGCACCTCGTATATCGAAAAGTCCTTGTCCCGCTCCTCGATCACAGCCTCGATCGGCACGTTGCAGAACAGCGCGATCTTCTCGCGGTCTTCTCGCGCCATCGGCCGCTCGGTGCGGCAGATCAAAATATCGGGCTGGATGCCGATCTCGCGCAGTTGACCCACGGAGTGCTGCGTGGGCTTGGTCTTGAGCTCACCGGCCGCCTTGAGATAAGGCACCAATGTGAGGTGGATGTAGAGGCAGTTGCGCTTGCCCACGTCCAGCGAGAACTGGCGAATGGCCTCGAGAAACGGCTGGCTTTCGATGTCGCCCACGGTGCCGCCGATCTCGGTGATCACTACGTCGACGTCATCGTCGTCCAATTTGCGGATGCAGCTCTTAATCTCGTTGGTGATGTGCGGTATGACCTGCACGGTCTTGCCCAGAAATTCGCCGCGCCGCTCCTTGTTGATCACCGACAGGTAGATCTGGCCCGTGGTGTAGTTGGAGTCGCGGGTCAGCGGGCTGTGCGTAAACCGCTCGTAGTGCCCCAGATCCAGGTCGGTTTCGCTGCCATCGTCCAGCACGTAGACTTCGCCGTGCTGATAGGGGCTCATCGTGCCGGGGTCGACGTTGATATATGGGTCGAGCTTCTGCATCCGCACGCGCAGCCCGCGCTGCTCGAGCAGCATGCCGATCGAGGCGCTCGTCAGACCCTTGCCCAACGAGCTCACCACGCCGCCGGTCACGAAAATGTGTTTGGTCATGCACACCTGCCTGGTAAATCAATAGCACTCCCCGGGCAAAACCGGGGATGGAATGCGGGAAACGACGCTTCGCGGGCACGCAAACGGCCGAAAAACTCCGGCCAGGAGGGGCCAGGGGTCTCAGGCCCTGGGGCCTCATCTTAACGCGAAACGGTCCGGCTGACAAACGCACGATAATCGTCGGGCGTATCGATGCCCACGGTCGGTTCGTGCACCACGCCCACCGCGATGGCGTGGCCGTGTTCCAGCACGCGCAGCTGTTCCAGGTTTTCCAGCTTTTCCAGCGGCGTGCGGGGCAAATCGGCCAACCGCAACAGAAAATCCCGCCTGTAGGCATAGAGCCCAATGTGCAGATAGAAATTGGGCACTTCGGCGGTGAGCAGGTCGTCGTGCCAGGTGCGCGCGTGCGGAATCGGGCTGCGGCTGAAGTACAATGCGCGGCCCTGCTCGTTGAACACGACCTTCACGCAGGAGGGATCGTTCAGGCGCTCCTTGTCGCGGATCGGCGTGGCCAGCGTGGCCATCACCGTCGTCGGGTCGGCCTCTAGCAGCTCGATCACGCGATCGATCGACTCTCCGGGTAGCTCGGGTTCGTCACCTTGCACGTTGACCAGGATGTCCACGTCGTCCAGGTGCCGCGCCACCTCGGCCACCCGATCGGTGCCGCTGGCGCAGTCGGGGCTGGTCATCCGCACCTCGCCGCCAAAGACCCGCACGGCAGAGGCGATCTCGTCGTGGTCGGCCGCGATGCAAATGCCCGAGGGCTTCTTGGCCGTCAGTGCCGCCTCATAGGTGTGCTGTAGCAGGGTCTTGCCCGTCTCCGCCAGCAGCAGTTTGCGTGGCAGCCGCGTGCTGGCCAGCCGAGCCGGAATAACGACGTAGCTGGTCGAGCGAATACGAAGTTTGGGGGCGGCTTGCGACATGGGGGCAGTGGTTGTGGGTTGTTAGTTGCTGGGTGTTGGCAACGAGCTAGCGCCAGGGATCGTGGCAAAGTCAGGGCAGGGGACCGCTGGCCGGGCAATTGGCTTGGGCTCTTTTATCCGAACTGCCTGGGGCCGACCTAGACCGGTTTTGACGGTCCCTCATGGTGCTGGCAGGCCCTCGGCGGACCGGCAGGAGGGAACCGATGTGGCCCGGGGCGAACAGGATGCGTATGCTAGATTTGAGGGTTCCAGGCTGGCCGCCGGCGGCGATAAACCGCGTAGTTCGCGCGATTTTTTTACGGCTCGTTCTGGTCATTCGTCCGAAAATTCTCGATCGGATCGGCAAAGACCATGTGTGGAATCGTCGGATACATCGGCCCGCGTGAAGCGACCCCCTGGCTCATCGACGGCCTGCGCCGCCTGGAGTATCGCGGATACGACAGCGCGGGCGTGGCCACCATCCAGCACGGCGCCCTGGTCGTGACCAAGCGGGCCGGTCGCCTGGATAACCTGGTGCAGGCCCTGCGCGAGGCGCCCTCGCCGGGCCACGTCGGCATCGGCCATACCCGCTGGGCCACGCACGGTCCGGCCAGCGACATCAACTCGCACCCGCACCTGGGCGGCGACGGCGCCGTGGCCGTGGTGCACAACGGCGTGATCGAAAACTTCCGTGCGCTCAAGACCCGCTTGGAGAGCGAGGGCTACTGCTTTCGTTCGGCGACCGATAGCGAGGTGATCGCGCACCTGATTTCCAGCTGCCTGGACGAGCAATTGGCCCAGCAGGCCGCGGCCGACCTGGACGAAACCTCCACGGCCTATCCGGCTGGCATCGCGGCCGAGCATCGTCCGCTGGTCGAGGCTGTGCGCCGCGCGCTGGCCCAACTGCAAGGCACCTATGGCCTGGCCATCTTATTTCGCGACCATCCCGACGTGATCGTCGCCGCGCGGCTCGGCAGCCCACTGGTCGTGGGCGTGGGTCACGGCGAGCACCTGGTGGCCAGCGACGCCTCGCCTCTGGCAGGTCACACCGACAAGATCGTCTACCTGGCAGACCACCAGGTGGCGTTGGTCACGGCCGATTCGCTGAGCGTGATCGATCGCGACCAGGGGCACGTCTCGCACACCGTGCGCGTGCTGGATATGGTGGCCGACGACGTTTCGCTCGACGGCTACCCGCACTACATGCTCAAGGAAATTTTCGAGCAGCCCGAGTCGATCCGCAATGCGATGCGGGGTCGGCTGAGCGTGGACGAAGCGACCGCCATCTTTGGCGGCTTGAATCTTTCGCCGCAGCAGCTGCGTTCGGTGAATCGGTTGCTGCTAACCGCCTGCGGCACCAGTTGGCACGCGGCGCTGGTGGGCGAATACCTCATTGAAGACCTCGCCCAGATTCCGGTCGAGGTGGAATATGCCAGCGAGCTGCGCTATCGCAATCCGCCGCTGGAGCCGGGCACGCTGTTGTTTGCCATCACGCAAAGCGGCGAGACAGCCGACACCCTCGCGGCCCTGCGTGAAATGAAGCGCAAGGGGCACCCGACCCTGGCGATCTGCAACGTCGTGGGCAGCTCGATCGCGCAGGCGGCCGACGGCGGCATTTATCTGCACGCCGGACCCGAGATCGGCGTGGCCTCGACCAAAGCCTTTACCTCGCAGTGTGTCACGCTGGCGATGTTGGCCCTGTACTTTGGCCGGCTGAGGAACTTGGGATTCGACGCCGGCATGCGAATCATCGAACGGATGCAGGAGTTGCCCAGCAAGGTCGAGCGGGCGCTCGAGACCAACGACGTCGTGCGGCGAATCGCGGGCAAGTATTGCCACTGCACGAATTTCTTGTACCTGGGCCGGCAATACAATTTCCCGACCGCGCTGGAAGGCGCGCTCAAGCTCAAGGAAATCAGCTACATCCACGCCGAGGGCTATCCCGCGGCCGAGATGAAGCACGGGCCGATCGCGCTGGTCGACGAACACACGCCCAGCGTGGTGCTGATTCCGCACGGCGCGGTGTACGACAAGGTGATGTCGAATTTGGAGGAGATCAAGGCCCGGGGCGGACCGGTGATCGCCGTGGTCTGCGAAGGCGACACGCGCGTGGCCGACCTGGCCGACGACGTGATCGAGGTGCCGCACGTCGAGGACTTCTTGCAACCAATCGTGACGATCATTCCGCTGCAGCTTCTGGCCTATCACATCGCGGTGCTCCGCGGCTGCGACGTCGACAAGCCCCGCAACCTGGCCAAGAGCGTGACGGTGGAGTAGGCGCGTCGGTCGCCTCTTCGTCGTGGGTGGCCCAGACGACTTGTCGTCTGGGTACTGAAGGTACAAGAGGTCACTGACGCCGCCGCTTGTCCAGCGCCATCCGCGGGTGCACCTATTGTGCCTGCGGCACCCAGACACGTGCCGTGTCTGGGCCACCCTCACCTGCTTCACCTTGACCCAATGTCAGTGCTGGCGTACCGTGGTCGCGGTGTTTGCTGGCAGTTGGCAAGCGCGTTCTCCCGCCATGGAAGGCCAGGTCGATGCATCCTCGCTCGCGACGCGACGTCTGGCTGGTGCTGGCCTGCCTGCTGGTCTCAGCCGTTTGGATCGCGTTGGGTCCAATCCATCGCCATCACACGGCCGACTCGATCGTGATGGCCCTGGTGAGTCTCTATCGCTGGACGCCCCTGTATTGGGAGCAGGACCGGCTGGGCATGTTCTTTCCGCTGGTGGCCACGCCTTGGCGGCAACCGCTCGACAATCTGCTGGTGCAGGCCGCGTTGACCACGGTCGCCGGACTGGCCAGCTTCTTCCTGCTGGGCGTGTACGTGCTGGGTCGCAGCCGCGGACTGATCGCCGGGGCGCTGGCGGCCATCTTTCTGGTCGCATTCTGCAAGCTCGATCAGCAGTTCGAGCACCTGGTCATGCTGCAACAAAACGCGCAAGCCCTGGCGCTGGGCGTCGGCGGTTTGCTGCTGGTGGAAAAATGGGGCCAGTCGCGCCGCGTGGGTTGGCTCATGGTGGGCGTGCTTTGCCTGTTGGTCACGCATTGGATCAACCCCGCGGCAGCATTCGTGCTGGGTCCACTGGTGGTCGTGCGAGGGCTGTTGTTTCGCGACCTTGGCGCTTGGTCCGAACAAGACGACCTGCGGCGCAGCGATTTCATTGGAAAGGTCGTTGTCGAACCGACGCACTCCGCAATCAGGTGGCACGAGCGGCCGCCTGGTCGCGCCGAGGTCGCCGGCCTGACGGCGATCGCCGTGTCGGTGGTGGTCAGCATGGCGCTGTCGCGCAGCGTGGCCCAGCCGATGCCGTATCGCTTGCTTTCGCCGGCGGAGAGCTGGGACTGCGGCGTGGCGATGTATCGTCACCTGCACGTTTACTTTCATCATCGCTGGTTTAGCGCCACCGAAATCACGGCCGGTTTGGCGCTCTGCACGCTCGCCTGGCCCGCGGGCAGAATCGCTGCGAGGCGATCGTTGCCGATGGTCGCCGGTCTACTGGCGGTCGCGGCGGCGCTGTTCGTCTCTATGAGCAGCCTGGAGCACGCCGCCCAAAACCACTCGGCCCGCTATGTGATTCCCAGCGTGCTGGTCTGGCAGATGGCGCTGGTCGGTTTCGCGGTCGTGCAGTTCGGCGCGGTGCTGCCGGTCACGCGATGGTCGCGAGCTTTGCCGGCCGGCCTGGCCGTGGCGATGACGCTGGTCGTGATGTCCGCGCACGGTCGGCCAGGTTTCGACGTCGTTCGCCGTGAGCTCGACCAGACCCTGGGCAGATACACCGACGACATCCTGGCGGCCGAATGCACGCATGTGACGGGCGACTATTGGCACGTCTGGCCGGCCGTGTTCCATGCGAACCTGCGCCTGGCCGAATGCGGTTCGCCCCGCACCCTCTGGGGCATCGCCCCTCGCAGCCGCGCCACCGAGAGCTTGTGGCGCGAGGTTCCCTGGCAAACGGTCCGCATCGCCGAGATCACGGGCGACGAGCGCCAGGCCGCCGAAGCGCTGGCCCGCTACCGCGTGCCGCCACAGGTCGAGCAATCGCCGCAGGGCACGATCCGCGTGCTCACCCTCACGGCCGATTGGGATTCAGCGGCCGCAGTCGCATCGGGACCCGACGCTCGGAAGTAGTTGCCGCACAGTGGCCGCGGTAGCAAATCGCCGGCAACGTACAGATCCAAACGCCGGTGGGCCACCGGGCCGCGAGCGACTATATTGGGAGCTTGCACGGGCCCGTAGCTCAGTTGGTTAGAGCAGGGGACTCATAATGGTGAAAAGCCATTTCTCGGCGGACTCGTAAAACGTCGATCGGCTCGTGTTTTGCCGAGTGATTCGAGCTTGTGTCGGCGATCCACAAACCGGCACAAACCCACCCAAACCGTCTCGATCAGGTGTCGCCGACACCCGTTAATCTGGTCCGATAGGTCGAGCGGGACACTCCAGGTTTGGACTTCCCCACCGTGACCTGGTGGACCTTCACCCGACCAGTCACCTGCTGACCCTCGCACAACCGTCGCGCGATCGTCGGCACCTGTCACCTGGTCCACAGGGTCACCGATCCCCAGGTATTCGCCTGGGTCCTGTGGGGTCCTGGGGTTGGGGGACCGGGTAGGACTCCGATCCCGGCCCGAGGTTTACCTAAAGTCCCACCTCCGGATTTCCGGACCTGGGGGGCCTGCTCTTTCCGGACGGCGGCGACCGTCATATCGGAAACCTTGCACAGTTCTGCGACCTTGCCGTCCGACCAGGCGCCCCACTCGGCATCGGCCAGGGCGGCCATTACGGCCTTGCTCCCGACTGCAGCGCCCCAGGGCGCGCGCTAACGAGTTGTGGCAGGCGGACGTGATCGCGGAGGCCAGGGTGGCCCCGGTGTCGTTAGGCGGGCGCTCGCGCGCTCAAGCCCGTCATAGTACCAGATTGAGATTTGCGATTGGTGTGGTGGGGCCAGGCGATCGTGTGTGACTAGTGTGTTGATGAATCTTGAAAGCCTGGAAATCCAGGGGTAGTGAGGCTGACCGCCCCCAACATCATTGGCGGCGAACTATTGTCGCTTCAGGGAAGAGAACTTGAACTTTTTCAATTTCTTCGTCGGTGGCAGTTGGCCGCATGTAGACCACATGGACTTCTTTAGCACCGAACAGCCGCCATAGTAGCGGCGGCTTTGGCCGGGGTTCTGACGGCCCATTGATCGCCAAGCTGTAGATCGGATAGTGGACCAACGCCATTCGGCGCTCTTGAACCCGGTTCCAAGTCCTCCCTGACCATGCGGCCAGCGCGGCTAAAACGGCTACCACAACGAACAGCGTCCGCAGCGAGAAGCGGAACCAGCGGCGTTTAGGGGCGGTCATAATGCCTTCGCACTAGCTCGATTGAGAACGCTATGGTGGCGGCGACAAAAAACGTAGCCGCAGCGGCCATTCCCGCGAGACGCCATCCACTATCCCAGTCGGCGCGCAAAATTAGAAATCCCGAACCCAGGGCCAACATCGACAAGGCCCAAATTCCCTGAATGATTGATTGCCTATCGCTCATTCCGCCATTGTAGCAGGGGGCGGGGGGCCAGACACGCCGTCGGCGCCACTTGGTCCCAACCTGGAGCTCCCCAGGGCGGGCGCTGGGGCAAAAGCCCGTCATGGCACCAGATTGATATTTGCGATTGGTGTGGTGGGGCCAGGCGGTCGTGTGTCACCAGGTTGTGTCCGGGGGAAAATCACGGCCCAATCGGTTGTCGCGCCGGAGCAGAGTTCGGCGGCGCGTCCCAAGCAGGATGGCCGAGGGGCAGGATTGTTCCTCCCCAAACTTGAATGCTCGCCTCTGGGTAAAGTTGGCTCGCCAGCTTCTTCTGCGCTTCATCGGCCTCGCTCCATTCAGCTCCCACCCATCCGTTGTATTGTAAGAAAACTCCAGTCGCCCCACGCTCGCCCAGTAGCCACAAACCGAACGATGGCGGGCGACGCGCGGGAGCAAAAGATACCGTCACGCTTTGCTTATTCAAGAGGGCGCGGCGCTGCTGCATCCAATTGACGTGGTAGCCAAGCCACAAACAGAACACCGTCACCACCACGAACAGCGTCCGCAGCGAGAAGCGGAACCAGCGGCGTTTAGGGGCGAATGGCACTAAGTTAAGGATGCGAGGTCCGAGCGTGGAATTAGCGGCTGAGAGACGTTGCTAAAGGCCCTCGTCATCACGACCAGCGAGGCTGCGACTAGGACCGCACCTGCCAGGTTCATTATATTTCTATAGAGCAACAGGAACTCCCCAACGGTCACTTTGGGATCAGGCCCCCCCATGAGCGAAAACGGGAATAGCCACGGCTGTTGACCTTGGGCAGCTTGTTCCACAAATTCGCCGACGAACGGGTTGAGCACAAAACCAACCGCCGGCCAGATCAATATGGCCCCGCCAAGCAAGATGAATCCCCAGTTTCCAGTTCGTCGGTAGCACTTCCATAACAGAATCCCAATACAGACATAGCAGACGATTACCGCAAGGTAAGGCACTAG
>Ga0163144_10001733_pt1 | contig 51004 bp, 48 predicted proteins | sample OliLak19BULKMAT1_FD_123175 | JGI IMG/M metagenome (GOLD analysis project Ga0163144, IMG submission 123175) | Freshwater microbial mat bacterial communities from Lake Vanda, McMurdo Dry Valleys, Antarctica - Oligotrophic Lake LV.19.BULKMAT1 | ecosystem: Environmental > Aquatic > Freshwater >... | reverse complement strand
TCACTCACTCACTCACTCACTCACTCACTCACTCACTCACTCACTCACTCACTCACCCACTCAATCCTCCTGCCCGTCCCTTCCCAGTACTCGCCCACCGCCGCCCGCAGCGAGCCACCCAAGCCCTCGCTTCGCTCAACCATCCCGCGCCTTCCCACTCCACCTCAACGCACAATCCCTAAACCACCGCCACCCACCTTCCCACCCAGTCCATACCAACCCTCCCCAGCAGACTGTCCAACAAGGCAGATCCCAACGAAACCTTCCCACTCTCGCACTCCTCGACCTGCACCTCCCCCGCCACCCTTCACACGCTTTTTTTTGTGCTTGCCCTAACTCGATCCGCGTAAGGCTCACGACTATGCCTCTTCAGCGGAATAAATTTTATATTTTGTTTTTTTGGGACAATCAAAGACAGCAATCAACATGTCTCAAGTAAAGTTCGGCTGAATGGCCCGGGGGTCTATCGGAATCTGTTGCCGGCAGCGGAGACAAGCATCGCAATGAAAAAACTCATCACGTAGGGTTCGCAGCAGGCTTTCGCGGAGTCATTTCGACGCGACGACTCGTGGAATAAAGCGACTCATTGAGCGCCTTCAGTAGGCGCTGCTTGAGATTGTAATCTTGTGGTTCTACCGGACGAAAGTTGGTGATGATGTCGCGGCACTCAGAAAGACGGGAGTACGCTTCGCCATCTGGCAAAGGCTTCAATGGCAAATCGCCATCCATGCGATTGAGTTCCATGTAATCTTTGCGAAAAATTCTACCGACGACAAGAGGACTGCGCATTTCTGGCAAGCGAATCAAAATTTGCGATTCCAAATCCGCTGTATCTAAGAAAGTAAAAAACACCGCGCCTTCAGTTTGGAACCACAGCTCGCATTCATTTAAGCCATGGAAGTGGCGCAATTGGTCCGACTTCCAGTCTTCCCAAAGCGATTCGCCGATTTTCTTAGGAGACAAAAACGACCTAAGATGCGCATGAATACTCGGGACCTTTTTCTCAAAGCCCAAACGGATCCAACCTCCCCCCCCACCCTGCTTAAGAACGCGGGCCGAAAAGCGATGGCCTTCTAATTCAAACTTCAATTCAATGGCATCCTCGGTAACAGGAAAACCACTAGGTACGGTGTCCTCAATAACAATGCGCAGGTAAGACAGATCCAGAACGCGTGCGGACATTTCCTCCCAACGGACGGAGCAACGTTCGACAGCAATAGGATTTACCAACGGGCGGTTCTGAGTATCCATAACGCCCAAAGTCTAGGAAGCCGACTGAGCTAATTCAAGCCCTATATTGGGATAGGGGGCGCTTGCCGCGATTTCGAGGTGAAACGGCTAAGTCTGAAACCACCATTTACTCAAGGGTTTCCGTTCGTTATGTTCTGTGGCTTTGACATCGGAGACTGAAGCAGCGGTGAGACTTTTTGCGGAAACGGGGAATTGGATCAGGGAACTTGCCGCCTTTTGCCTTTTCTTCGCCTTTTTCTTTTCTCTAATACTCAGTGCCGCATCGGATAAGCGCGAAGACAAATCAATCGAATTTCGCGCCGACACCTACTCGCGCGATGCTCGCACCAATAGCGTCGTGGGCAAAGGCAACGCCTGGGCCCGCAAGGGCGACAAAGAATTAAAAGCCGATGAAATCCACGTCGATTTCAATACCGAACTCGCCATCGCCAAAGGCAATGTGCAAATCCAAGATGGCCAGCTGCTGGTGTGGTGTTCTCAAGCCAACTTCAGTTTAAACAGCGACGAAGCGACGTTTGATAATGCCACCGTCGTTTCCGGTCAGTTGGTGCTTACGGGCAAAACAGTCGAGAAAGTAGATGCCACCACTTTAGAAATCGAAGACGGCACGTACTCTAATTGCAATGTCGATCAATGGACTCCCGGCCAAGCCGCGAGCTGTCCGCTGGATTGGCGTATCTCCGGGAGCCGCTTCCGCATTGAATTGGGCGGGTACGCACACCTCTACGATGTCCTAGTCCAAACTAAATCTGTCCCGGTTTTCTATTCGCCGTATTTGATCTTCCCTATGAAAACAGCGCGGCAAACCGGTCTGCTGCCGCTGACGATTACGTCGAATTCCAATTTAGGCACGGGCGTTTCGGTGCCGGTATTTTTTGCACTGAATGAGTGGCAGGATTTGCTCGCTACTTATACGCACTTCGATCGCGTCGGAATGCACTTAGGGTTGAAGTACCGTTACATGTACACGCCTGAGTCCAATGGCTTTGCGAATATCTTTTTGTTAGAGCAGAAGTTCGGTGGCCCTGACAATCCCGACAACGCTAGCGGGAAATCCAAAACGTTTGGACTCTTGGGCGAAGGCGCTATTAACCTTCACAACGTCTACACGTTTTCGGACAGACGGTCGCAAACCCGCCAGATGGTGAGTTTGGTCAGCAATCCCTATTACTCATTTAATTACCTGGGCGACTTGCCTGCGCGCGCGGACCTTGGCTATTTGCGCAACCAGTTTTCTATTTTCACTCCGCGCGACGAATGGTTTTTCGCTGCCCAAGTGCAGTATTTCCAATCACTCACGGTTTCAAAAGATTCTGGCATCGATAGAGGCGCGGTACTGCAGCTGCCTACTCTGACAGTGGCGAAAACCAATACGCATCTGGGTACTGAGTTGCTGTCGTACGAATTCGACGCGCAGTTCACGAATTTCCACCGTAACTCTCCATTTGACGACGTGCCGACGAGCCCCGGGTTGATAGGCCTTCAAGTCGATAACGACCCGCTATTCGACGACAACGATTACCTCCGTACCGGCCGCCGTCTGCAACTTGAGCCGCGGTTTGTTCTCAATACTCCGATGCCAACCGGGTTCATGCTCCAGCCGCTTATTAAAGCGGGAACGTTGATTTATCATTTCGGTGTTCCGTCTTCGGATTTCATTCAGCGCTATTACCTGCAAACGGAAATCCCGTTTTCGTTCCAAGTACAAAAGGCATTTCAAACGAGCTTCGCGGATTTCGATCGCATCCAGCACGTCTTTCAGCCGCGCGTGATTTTTGCGTCAGACCTGTATGCCAATCCAACCACCTCGCATCCGTTCTTTAGAAACGTTTCGGCAGATATCTCTAATCCGCGTTTTGATGATCTCGATATCTTGCCGCACTTTCAGTACCTAAGATTTGAGTTAATCAATCGGGTACGGGCTAGACGTCAGGGCGATTGGCGGCGATTCTTCCTGTTACAAGCTTCTGAGCAATACAACCTGCGCACCGATGCTTCCGATCCCAGATACCGTAACCGCGTCGGCCCCATTGAGATTTTAGGATCTTTGGAAATGGGACGCTTTAGCTGGCAGGTGCAAGCGCAATATGGCTTGGAGCTTACCAAGTCTTTGAATGGCGTGCCGCTCGCAACGCCCGTCCGTCCGGTAGTATTTGGCTCTGGACTTGTCTACACAGCTCCCGGCAGCGACATCGTTCGCTTGAACTTATCGATCAATAAAAGCGCAGATCCGAGTTTGACCAACCATCGTCTTTCTTTGCAGTGGTACCGCTACTTGCCGCTGTTCTTCGACGTGGAAGCGCAATTTGAATACAACTTACTCAAAGGCGAATTGATTAGTTACGGTGCTGGATTCCACTTTCGACGCAAACCCAAATCGTGCTGGCACTTGTCGCTCATTATTAATCGCAACGCGTTTGGAAACACCTTCACCCAATTCGGGTTCGGGTTTGATTTCGGATCTCGCTAACTATGCAAACACCCAATCTCTGGATTATTGGAACACCTCTTTCAGAGAACGAACCATTGAGCGAAACGACACTAGATCGGTTGGAGAAGTGCACGGTACTTGTGGGTGAGAGCCGCAAAGTCGCGATGCGCTGGACTTCAAAGCGTAAAGGGCTTGCAGAGAAAGCTTGGTTCTATCTCGACGGTATTGCGCGTGGCGATTGGCGCGAGTGCACCGAACAAATTCAACGCTGCAAAAAAGCCGGCCAGGACGTGGCTCTGTTTTCCGATGGCGGTATGCCAATTCTTTTTGATCCAGGCGGCGATGTATTGTCGTATTGCCGTGAGCAAGGCTTTCAAATTCGTTGTCAGCCTACGAGCACTTCCTGGGCGACGGCTTGCGCTATTTCAGGTTGGGAGCCGCCGTTTTTGATCCAAGGATTTTTGCCACGCAAAACCGAAGAGCGCGAGCAAGCCTTGCAAAAGCTCGCAAAGCGCAAGGAAGCCATTGTGCTGATGGAGACGCCGTATCGGTTCACGGCCCTGGTAGAACAGTTGGGTAAAGCCTGCACTTCCGAGCGCACGATCTTTCTGGCGTGGGAAATCGGCACAAGTCAGGAACGCTACTTCTGGACTTCAGTTGGCAAGATCCCCGCGCTTGCCCAAAAGCACGGCCTGCAAAAGGGCGAGTTTGTACTAATTCTGGGCGCACATTAAACTAATCACTCCATGCCCTATCCCAGACCCAGTCCGCGTGAACGATTTCTACTCTATTCGCTGTGGGCAATTCTCATTTTGCCAGTCTGCATTTATTTTTTCTGGCCCCGGATAGGCGAGCGAAGACTCTCCGATATCAACGTCTCGCTTGCTCCAGAATTGAGCACATGGTTTACGTCGGGCAAATTAGTTGAGGAGCGCACTCAAGGCTTTGTCGTCGATTTAACGTATGTGCAGAAATCACTGCAGTCGCTAGCGCAAGTGCGTGCGGTGCAATTGGGCTACGATTTGGGACGAGACAAAGAAGTCCTCTACCGCGGCAGCATGCAATGGCGCCCGTCAGAAATGGGAGTGAACGCCAAAGTCACATCGCTCAGATTGGTCTTAGACAATCCGCGTGCAACGGCGCCCCGATGGATTCGACTCTATTTTGCCGACTCTCGTTAGCTCTTGATACAATAAAACCGTGGCTACCTCTCCTAGCATTCAGAATCGAAAAGACGCGTTAGTTCTTCCAGCCGGTGGCGCCCGTGCCGCCTATCAAGTCGGTGTGCTGCGTTATGTCGCGCGCAACTTCCCGGAATTTGATCCTCGAATTTTTACGGGGATTTCGGCCGGCAGCATCAATTGCTGCTTCCTGGCTCAAGGGGAACCCTTTGCGGAGAGTACAGAAAAACTCTACAAGCTTTGGTCCGAGCTAACCTTTGACCGCGTGTTCCGCACGAATTTCCGATCTCTGTTCTCGATGGGAATGCGCTGGATCTACGATTTGTTTCTCTCCAAGGTCACTAATCGACTGCTCTTGCGGTCGATGCTCGATGCAAGCCCCCTGTCCTACACTTTGCTCGAGCATATTCACTTTTGGAAAATCACCAAGGCGATTCGCGCCGGAACCGTGCAAGGCCTAGCGATTACCGCCACGAATTACCATACCGGTAGTGCGACGGTTTTCTTTGATGCCCCAGAACACGTCAAAGCGTGGAGACGCGAAATGCGAGTGGCAGAGCGCACTTCGATTCGTGTGCGCCACATCATGGCTTCGTGCTCTATTCCGATTTTGTTTGAACCGATTCGCATTGGTAGCTACCTCTTTGGCGATGGTTCGATGCGTTTTAATTTTCCATTTAGCCCGGCGATTCACTTGGGTGCCACACACATTCTCTCGATTAGTATCCGCGCTCAAAAGCCGGTAGATGCGCTTGGGTATCGACCTGACCAGGTGGGACTGGGGTTTGTCGCAGGCGCTGTGCTGAACTCCATTTTCCTCGATAGCTTAGAGCAGGATTTTGAAGCGCTCCAACGCATGAATGAAATTAAGTCGGAGCAAGTGCGTCCGGTGCACGCACTGGTGATTCGTCCCAGCGAAGATCCGGCGAACATTGCACGACAGTTTCGCAAAGAACTACCGTTCCACTTACGCCAATTGTTAGGTGCAACAGGTAGCCCTAATGAGTTGGGAGATTTGCTAAGCTACTTGCTCTTTAGTCCTGGTTACCTAAGAGCACTGCTCGATTTGGGAGAGCGCGATGCTGCTTCTCAACACGATCGCATCAAAGCTTCGCTCCAACTGGCGAGCCAGATGCCGTCGACTATCAAAGCCTAAATTAATTCAAAACGGAAATTCGCCCGCCCACTGCAGCGACCATTCGCCGCCAAACACGCCAGCATCCACGCGCGTCAGCCAACGTCTGTCGCGCGAGAAAAACCACACAGCACTCAGGGCTCCACCCCACTTACTACTCGAGGTAGTTGCTTGTGTGAGCGTCGCTAGAAGCGAGAAGCTCCGCATCCAATCAAACTCCTGGCCAAGAGAGAACGCTGCTAAGTTTTTATCGACGTAACGATAGGGTCGAACAGCCGCGAGCTGAATCGCTCCACCTAACGTCGGCCACTGGTGATAAAACGCACTTCCCCAATTCACTACTGCCGTAACGCCCGCGCGCGTTCGCCAGCGCACTCCCCACGGCACTAACCACTCCGCATCGAGTCGCTGAGTCAGGAAGGTCTGCGCTCTTAGATTAAGCGTTTGCGACAGCACCGCGCGCCAGCCGCTCTTGGCGTAAAAAGCGCTATCCGCAAAATCTAAGCCTGCGACGAGCACAGGGCCCATCGTCGAATCCACCGACGCCGGCAGTCCGGTAAAGTGTGCGCTCGCCAATTGCGCCCGCGCACCCAGCGAAACAAAAGCACCAAACGCATCGTCTCTAAGTGGGATATCGAAATACACGCCAAGGTCTGCGCGCCGCGAGCGAAACGTTTGCGCGACTGACGAATTGCTTAACCCTGCTCCAAAAAAATCTTCCTCAAAACTTCCACCGGCTGCTTGCAACCGCAAGCGATAGGGAAACAGCATCTCCCCTTCCGCCACCTGCCCACGTCCCCAGACGTTGCCTCTCGTCGACACAAAAGCATCGAGCCCCCAGGAATTGTCTATATGATCGCTCCACACGCCACACGCGCTGAGGCCCGCACCAAATCCGCCCCAACCATCGGCCGCTAGCTTCGGTTGCAATCCACGGCAAATCCCATCGGCCGGTTTGCGCCAACGCGAACGTTTGCGAAATTTCCATTCGGGACTGCTATCGACTTGCTGGTCGATAGGCCTGGCACTCGCGAGGTTTCCCTGGCGGTGCAAAGTGTCGGCTTTCCAAAACAGCGGTAGGGCCGATGCATCTATCCGTAGCCCCCATTCGATCGCTACCAAAGCTGCTCGCCAATTCGGCCGGTAAATTAACGGAGCTGTACGCTCTAATTGCGCGCGTTGCCACGGCGTAGAATTTGGCACGAGAGAGAAAAACCGTTTCCATTCTCGGTGCCGCTTGCCGTCGTAAATCAGCGAGGGCGTGAGAAGCAACTCGCCTTCTACCAAAGCGCATAGTGTCGCCTGGTCGGGCCGCACTGAAGCATCTGCCAGCGCCCAGCAATCGTTCTCGATTTGTAAAAGTAGTTCGATTTGGGAGCTGGGGCGGAGCGCTAACGCTAAATCCACCGCCTCATCCCACTGCGAAGCCAAGCTTGCGAAGGGAAAAACGCAAACAATCAGCAGGCTTTTAATCAAATTGTCAGCGCGCGATCCCACACGATAGACTCATTACTCTTGAAGTCATTTGTCCATCAGATTCGAAAGCGATTTCGAAAAAGGCCGTCGATAGAACGGCAATTTATTTGGCCCGGCGCAGCACTCTGCGCGCTGCTCGTCGTCGCCGCGATCTATCTCGGATGGAAAACTCAAAGCGGTGTTCAACACACTGGTTGGGCATTTGGTAAGAAACTCGAAATCCGAGTTTGGGCCAACTACATCAGTCGACCCGCGCAACTGCATTTGGCCAATGTATTTTTCAAACGTGCTAAAGCACTCGAATCCACGCTCTGGCTCAAGAACGCTTCAGAATCATCTCTCGCTATTTTTAACCGCGCGTCACAAACCCATCCACTTGCGGTGCCCGCAGAAATTCCCGAGTTGTTAGCGCGCTTGGCTCCCGCGGTGCGCGCGGCCCAAGGCGTTTCAGATCCTACGCTAAAGCCTCTGCAGGAAAGCGTGTGGCCGAGTGACGATCCGGATCGCATCCCCGCATCGCTAGAAGACGGTGAGATCAAAAGCATGCCCCAGTACCTGGGCCTCGATAAAATAAAATGGGAATTCGATCCGCCGACTCTGCAGAAATCTCACCCCTCGGTGTATCTCGATTTTGAACCGTGGTTTGCCGCGGCCATTGCCGACGAATTAGAGCAGCGGACGTCGATTGAAAAAGGCACTGCGGTGGAATTGCAGACGGATGGACTCATTCATTTTTGGAAGTCGCATCCGATCCCTGTGACCGATGCAATTCGCCAAACGTTGGAGCGAATTGGCGTAGCGGATTACCCGACCACTTCGGGTGCGTTTGCTTGGTTGGATTTTGTGCAGGTGCCGTCGCAGCGGTCGCCCGGATCTTTTCTACAGCTCGTCGACAGTCGCAAGCTAACAGCAGCACAGCCAGAGATTTCAGCCGTGGCGGTATTCTGCCGCAACCCTCTCAATGCAGTGACGTGGTCGCGCGCAGCGATGGTTCTTGGAACCAAGCAATTGATGGACCTAGCGGATAAACACGACGTACCCATACGCGTGCGAACGCTTGAGGGTCGTTATGTTGCTTCGAATAGTTGGGAACGTACCGTTAAGAACCGTGAAGATTCTCCAACCGGTGCGTGTACGCGAGATCTTTAGGAAGCCGAGCTTTCAGCTTCGTCGTAATCGTCATCGCTATCATCCCCGGCAGCCGAAGGAAGAACAGACGATTTACCGTTAATACCGTCGCGAAGAATGCGACTAGGTGTGAAGGTCAAAACTTTGCGCGCAGAAATTACTATCGCGTCGCCAGTTTGTGGGTTGCGCCCCATGCGGGATTTTTTATTGCGAACCCGAAATTTTCCGAAGCCCGAAATCTTGATTGCTCCGCCTTTGCAGAGTTCTTCCTTCATGCTTTCGAAAACTAGCTCTACGAGTTCAGCGGCTTCTTTCTTTGAGAATCCGACTTTCTCGTAAACAGAATCAATCAATTCGGCTTTCGTGAGGGTCATTTGGGAAGCTCCTTAAGAGTTCAGGCGGCCCAGGGTGGGGCTGGGCTACCTCTTACTTATTATAGTAATTAATTCAATTAGCTACAATTTGAACTTTTAGAAACCGACGAGCTGGCGCGTCAACGACTGGAGATCTCTACTACGCCTGGCTTTCGGGGACCGTCCAAATACAGCAGAGGGTTTACCGGAGCGCTTTTCGAGCGAATTTCAAAATGTAGATGATATCCAGTAGACCTTCCGGTTTTTCCAACTTTGCCCACTTGCTGGCCGCGAGCAACGAATTGGCCCTTTTGAACTGAATAAGAAGAGAGATGCGCGTATATCGACGAAAACCCACCAGCGTGTCGGACGACGATCATCTTCCCGTAACCCGGGATTTTTTGAGCGGCGTAAATCACATGTCCAGATCGGGCTGCTTTCACTGGCGTACCTAAATTAGCAGCGATGTCGATTCCCTCGTGCATCGTCGAGCCACGGCTACCGATATCTCGAAATCCAAACTTAGAAGACACGCGTCCCTTTACCGGCCACGTGAAGTTAGCAACGCCCATGTCGTAGCTGACTTTTTGGCTGGCTGGTGCCCGGTCAAAATCGTCGGCATCCCATTCGGGGCTGTTTTCAAACGGAATATAGAGTTTCTGGCCGGAATGCAGACCTCTAGAAAGGCGCAGGCGATTGGAATTCTCCAATTCGACCATCGGCACCGAGTAATGCTTAGCAATGGATAATAGATTCTCGCCCGAAGCCACTACGTGGTATCGGGAACGGACTCCGGCGCAGGCGCTCAACAGTAAAAGAGCAGTGATTCCAATTGCTTGTTTCATATTCTTGCGGATTTGTTCGCTGAGATTAGTCGATTTTGACCCTCTGTGTCAAATGAGACTGAACTCGACTCCTTATCCTTATCGGTTAAATGGAAGAAGTTGCCTAACTCGACGTTTCAACCTACGCCGATGTGATGGCAAAAAAGCGCGTACCGTTAGCGGCATTTCTCACTTCGTTTTCATCTCTGTGCTTACTTACCGGCTACGAGATGGTGCGCAGCCCCTCCAATACTTTGTTCAAGGCGCGCTTCGGGACTGAAAATCTAACGTGGGTCCTGGCCATCAGTCCGGTGGTGCTTCTCGTCTTCCTCTTTCTCTACGGCAAAAGCTTGGGGCGCTTCGGCCCACGCAAAACACTGCACGGAACATTTGTTTTTAGCGCGCTTGGGATCGTCGTGTCAGACCAGTTGCTAGCAGCGGGATACGCATGGGCAGCAGTGGCGCTGATTTTCATTCGAGAGGCGTACGCGGTTCTGATTATCGAGCAGTATTGGTCCTTCCTAAATTCTACCCTGGATGAGAAAAGCGCGCGCAAATTGAATGGCCCGGTCACGGGGCTATCCGCACTCGGCGGCGTGCTCGGCGGCTATCTAGTCGGACAGTGGAGCGGAGTCGTGGGAACGCAGGGCTGGCTAGCCTGGGGCGCGTTGGCGTTATTGCCGGCGATGTTTTTTGCGGAAGGCGCGTATCGCGTCGCTGGAGAACCCAAGCAAGATGCGGCGGAAGCGGCGGCAGAGCGCGTGTTGCCACGCGATGTCTTGGGATTGCGATTATTCAAGCAGCATCCGCTGTTAGCAATTTTGTTGGCGACGATTCTTTGTACGCAAGTAGCCGCAACCGCGTTGGACATGCACTTTCAAACGCTGTTGCAGACAGCGCTGCCGGATGCGGATTCGCAAACGGCGTATTCGGGGAAGTTGTTTATGTGGTTAAACGCGACGTCGTCGGGAATCCAGTTTTTGATAGCGCCGGTAGTGCTGAAGTTTTTCTCACTGGCGGCAATTCAAACCGCGATACCGTTAATTAACTTGGCGGCGATTTTATTCGCGTGGATAAATCCGACGTTATTTAGCTCCGCGTTGGCACTGTTGATTTTTAAAGGAATGGACTACTCAATTTTTCGAGCTTCAAAGGAAATTCTCTACATTCCGTTTTCGTTTGATGTGCGCTACCGCGCGAAAGAAGTGATCGATGCGTTTGGCTATCGATTCGGAAAAGGTGGGGCGAGCTTTGGATTGTATCTAGCGCGCACGGCGGGCGTGGCTATTAGCGGGACGTACTTGCCCATTGCGGTAGGTGCTACAGCGTTGTGGACGGGATTGATTCGGTTAGCTTTCCGTTCGAGATAGGCCCCATTTCAAAAGTTCGCCAAGCACTGGTTTCAAAGACTCTCCATTTTGCGTCAGGGAATATTCCACTTTGGGGGGCACCTCCGCGTAGACCTTTCGGGTAATGAGTTTGTCTTTTTCTAATTCGCGCAACTGGGTAGTGAGCATGCGTTGAGTGATGCGCGGAATAGTCCGCTTCAGCTCATTGAAACGGCGAGTTTGCCCTTGGAGGCGATGAAGAATAACGCCTTTCCATTTCCCGCCAATCACATCGAGTGCCGCCTCAATCGGGCAGTTTTCATAGTCTATGTGTTTCTGTTTACGTCCCATCAGGCCCTCCAGCCTTGACGATATACAAACCGTCACTATGTGCTCTATTAGTGCGTACTTACTTTCACAAAACTAATCAAGTACCTCTTTCCTAACCAAATCAAGGAGACCCAAATGGTGAACGTAGGATTGTTTGTACGATTAGAAGCAAAGGCCGGTAAGGAACAAGAAGTAACAGCGTTTCTAAACGCGGGATTGGAACTAGCACAGGACGAGAAATTCACTCCTGTGTGGTTTGCCCTTAAATTGAGCCCGTCGACATTTGCGGTGTTCGATGCGTTTGAGCAAGAGGCTGGACGAGAGGCCCATTTGAACGGAGCGATTGCAAAGGCGCTGATGGCAAAGGCACCCGAGCTACTGGCGAGTGCGCCGACGATTGAGAAGCTCGAAGTGCTGGGCGCCAAATTGCCGCACTAAGCTGAAGATGATTGGCTGCGGGCAGTTTGCCCGCAGCAGTCATTTGTGAGAGCGAAGCGCAGTCGTTGCGAGGAGCGGTCTGTGATCAAAAGAGCGACGAAGTAATCTCCGAGTTGCGCGGAGGAACGGCACTAAGCTACCGTGCGACCCATGGGTAGCTTAATTTCTCTTTCTACTTCACTGACTCTTCCCTGCGGCGCGGTTCTAAAGAACCGACTAGCAAAATCGGCAATGAGCGAAAACATGGCGGATAGTAACCACCGGCCAGACTCGAGGCTTGGGCTGCTCTACGAAACATGGGCTCAAGGTGGGATTGGTCTTTTGATTACTGGCAACGTGATGTGCGACCACCGTGCATTGGGTGAGCCGAATAACGTGGTTGTCGAAAAAGAGACGGCGGACCTTGCGAGCTTAAAGTCATGGGCATCAAAGGGAACTGCTCATGGCACCCAGTTCTGGATGCAGATCAATCACCCAGGCCGCCAAATTCCAAATTTCCTGGCCAAAACTCCGGTAGCTCCATCGGCCATCGCATTGCGACCTCCACTTGATAAAGCATTTAATAAACCGCGCGCGCTAGAAAATGTGGAAATCCTAGAAATCATCACCCGCTTCGCAGACACAGCGGAGTTGGCGAAGCAGGCAGGGTTTACGGGCGTACAAATTCATGGCGCCCACGGCTACTTGGTCGCACAGTTTCTCTCCCCGCTGTCGAATCAGCGACTAGACCAATGGGGCGGCTCAATCGAAAATCGAATGCGCTTCGTACTGGAAATCTATCGAGCAATTCGCACCCGCGTTGGCGCAAAATTCCCCATTGCAATCAAACTAAACTCCGCCGATTTCCAACGCGGCGGTTTTACGGAAGAAGAATCGCTAAAAGTAATCCGGGCCCTAAGCGACGAGGGAATGGATTTAATCGAAGTATCGGGCGGCTCATACGAAGCGCCAGTCATGATGGAGGGCAATCGAAAAGCGAGCACCCAATCGCGAGAAGCTTACTTCCTAGATTTCGCAGCTAAAGCGAGAACCCATTGCAAAGCCCCACTCATGGTGACGGGCGGATTCCGCAGCGCAGAGGGAATGAAGCAAGCATTGGCATCGGGCAACTTAGATTTAGTCGGGTTAGCACGTTCGTTAGCGCTGGATCCAACCTTCCCTAATAAACTGCTGGGCGACCGGGGCACGATAAGCCAAGTAAAGCCTTTAACGACGGGAATGCGCTGGCTAGATAAATTAGTGCCGCTAGAAATCCTCTGGTACACCGGCCAACTCCACCGCATGGGCCAGGGAAAATCCCCAAATCCAAAAGCCTCGGTAATAGCCGCAGCCCTAAGAATGGTAAAAGACGTAGGCTGGCAAAGTTTGAAGAGAGTACGCGCCTAATTCAGTCGACGACAATTGCGACGCTGCCCTCGCCGTAAATTCCAGGGCACCGCAGATGTTCTAGGATGGCGGGGAACAACTCCAGCCGCCTCAAGCTGATTTTGTACAACGTAGTTCTTAGCCCGCCAAAACGCCCTGCCCCATGCCGAGCAACAAGAGCAGAAAGCGTACGAACAAACCCGCGAAACCCAGAGCGATCTTTAGCCTGAAAGCGAATACCTTCCAACCGCCCCAGAAGATTTCAAAACCAAATGCATCGAACGCTTAGTAGCAATCGGCCGACGCTCCTTACGTTTCCCAAGCGAATCTTCGCCACCAAAAACAACCCTCTGGCGCAAACCACTAAATGTAAATTGAGACGACATAAAACTGATATATCGTCGATAAAGACGCGGGGCAATATCATTTTACTTAAATGAGGGGAGCATAAACTTTAATTTTATCGACGATACAAACAACTTCGCCGACCGGCGGACCACTCTGCACAAAACCAAAACCAGGAAAAACTCAGAGTGGGCGGTTCCCGACTTAGCAAGCTTCTACCAACGCGAGTCAAACACCATCCATCCCTACCAACCCAGCCGGAACCAATCACTGCTTCGTCCACAAAGTACAAGCAGATTGCTTCGTCGCTTCGCTCCTCGCAACGACTGGGGAACCGCCCCGCACTAAAAAAAAGAACAAAAAAAACCGGTCATCCCTTTTGGGATGACCGGTTTTTCAAACTCACTCTGCCTAATTAAGGATTAGAGCGGCGAGAGTAAACAATCGATTCGTCGTCAAAACGGATAGTTTCCGTAGCAACGGTTTCGATTTCAGCAGTCGAGTACTCAACTTCACCTTGAGAAGGATCAGTGAAACCAGCGCTCACGTAGATGAAATCTACGATGAACTTTTTGCCGTGCTGTTCGCCTTTTTCAACAACGCTGTATTCCCATACGTCGTCAGAACCAATTTTCACAGCTAAGTGCGTGTAGTTAGGATCGCAGAACACGCCTTTGAAACGGAAAAACTCTTCCGTCATTACGCCGTCTTCGATCGTCAAGAACGTACGGTAAGAATCATAAATGTCCGTCGTGTTAGCGTTCGTTTGGATGGTTTTTCTTTCTTTTACGCAAGGCGATTGCCAGCTACCAACCAACGGCTTCTCAGGATTTGGAGCAAGAACTGTCTTAGGCTTCGCTTCCGTACCTTCGTTAGCTTGTTTTTTAGCTTCCAAGTTTGATCCAGGAACAGCTTCGTTCTTCTTCGTGCATGCAGACAACGCAAGGCCGAAAGCCACTGCGAGTAATAAGGACTTCTTTATCTTCTACCCCTTCAAAAAAAAGTTCGCATCTGCAACTGTTCCAAACGCGGACGATAGGGGTAATGCAATCTGGCTGCCGTCGTATTCAATCGGTGGTGAGGCTAATTAATCTGTGAACTCCTCGATCGCCACGCAGGATGAGCCGCTTTTTGGCAGGGGTGTATAGCCTTTAAGTGTTTACAGCTTCGGATTCAGCTGCCTGAGCGTCGTATAAAAATCATTATGAGTACAATCAATCGTAATAGGAGTGACCGCGACCTTGCCTTGCTCCAAAGCTTCGCAATCTGTATCCACACCAGGCTCAAAGCCCGAGTACCCGCCGCCGATCCAGAAGTAGTCCTTACCGCGAGGGTCGGTACGCTTCTGGGTCTCATTGGAGTAGTAGCGAAAGCCTTGGCGCGAAACCACGAGCTCTTTCACATCGCTGGCCGGTTTATTGGGGATGTTGATGTTAATCAACGTGTGTTTTGGGAATGTAGTGTCCCACAACGATCGCAACGCGCGAGCTGCAACCTTTGCAGCTTCTTCAAACTGCAATGGAGTACGCACCGTCTTTGGCGGGGCTTCTGGGGTATCGACCAATGAGAAAGCAAAGCTACGGATATTTAGCAACGCCCCTTCCCTCGCCGCTGCCACCGTGCCCGAGTAATGCACGTCCGTGCCTAAGTTCGCGCCGCAATTTATGCCCGATAAAATCACGTCGGGTTTGCCCTTTAAAATTTCGCGAATGCCTAGGTAGATACAGTCTGCGGGAGATCCAGAGGTCGAGTAAAAACCATTGGCGTGTTGGTGAATGCGCAGAGGCTTGTGAAGCGTCAAGCTATGCCCTGCAGTGCTGCGTTCGCGGTGCGGTGCCACCACTGTTACCTCGCCAAATTCTTTGGCGATTTCTGCTAGCGCACGAATACCTGGAGATTCAAATCCGTCGTCATTGCTGATGAGAATTTTCATTTTGCTGCTCATTTCTTATTCCGCTCCATTAAATACTTTTCGACAAAGCCTTGCAGTGCACCGTCTAAAACCGCGTTCACATCACCGGTTTCAAAATCAGTGCGGTGATCTTTTGCCATGCGATAGGGATGCAATACGTACGAGCGAATCTGACTTCCCCACGCGATATCCATCTTGGAATCTTCGACGACTTTTTGCTCGGCTTTGCGGTTCTCTAGCTCGCGTTCGTACAGGCGAGCCTTTAAAATCTTCATCGCCATCGCGCGATTCTGATGCTGCGAACGCTCGTTCTGACACGCGACCACGATTCCCGTTGGAATGTGAGTCAAGCGTACGGCGGAATCCGTTTTGTTCACCTTCTGGCCGCCGGCGCCGCCGGAGCGATAGGTATCAACGCGTAGGTCCTTATCCTGAACATCAATTTCAATATCTTGTTCGATATCCGGATAGACGTACACCGACGCAAAAGAAGTATGTCGTCGTTTATTGGAATCGAAAGGCGAGATGCGGACTAAGCGATGCACACCGCTCTCGGCGCTTAGATATCCAAAACAATCGCGCCCTTTTACAAAGAACGTCGCGGACTTGATGCCGGCTTCTTCGCCAGGCTGAATATCCGCTATCGACGTCTGCCAACCGCGCTGTTCACAATAACGTAGGTACATTCGTAACAAAATCTGCGCCCAATCCTGCGCTTCGGTGCCGCCGGCGCCAGAATTGATCGAAACAATCGCATCGGCCGCGTCATTTGGGCCGCTCAGCATCTCGCGCACTTCCATTGCGCGCACATTTTTTAGTAATTCAGCAACTTCGGATTGAACCGCGCGCAGATCGTCTTCATTTGGCGAATCGGCAACCATTTCGAGGAGTGCCTCTACATCAGACAGACGTGTTTGGGCCGATTTAAACAGGCCTAGGACCGACTCTAACTGCGTTTTCTCTTTAAGAAGGGCCTTAGCCTGCTGACTATCTGCCCAAAAGCTTTCTGTGGCCTCCAGGGCCTGAAGTTCGTCTAAGCGACGTTGCTTGATCTCACAGTCAAAGACGCCCCCGTAGTGCTCCCATACGCACCGACGCATCCTTAAGCCCGCGACGAATTTCTTCTAAGCCTGGCGCAAATTCCACGTGTAGCTCCTTCTAAAAGCAGTAAGCTACACGCAACTCGACTGAAAAAAAAGAAGGCGCTGTTTTAAACAGCGCCTATCTTCGAAAATAAATTTTCCTGACTTAAATCTTAGTCAAACGGTCTTAGTAGACAACGTTCACTCGGATATTACCGACACCGACAAATACTTGTCGTGGGAAACGATATCCACCGCCGCAACCGCCGTATCCACCGCAGCCACCGCCGCCGAAGTAAGGGTAAGGCTGACAGTAGGAGTACCAGCAACCAGAAGGATAAACGTATCCAGGATATGGATAGTAACCTTGGCTAGGATACTGCTGATACTGTTGTGGGTATCCGTAGTAAGTCGTCGTGTGTGTAGTCGTCCTCGAGTAGTACGAGCCAGGAGCCATATATCCACCGCCGCCGTACGGATTCGATCCGTAGGGATTCGACTGATAAGACGATCCGCCGTATGGGAAAGGTTGGGAGTAAGCTTCCGCGGCAATCGCGTTGCCGAGAAGCGCCCAGCCCACCAGGGTAAGCAACCAGGTATTTTTCGCAATATTTCGCATGGCCAACATCCTCAAAAATTCTCTTCCACTTTAAACTCAGGCATCGTGCACAGACACGGCCCAAGAACCATCATGCGCCTATAGAGCAAGTGGTATGCCAGCGGTTCCCTATGCGTGTTCTGCGAAGTTTCGGCGTCAGACTTTTTGAAAAGCGAAAAATTGTCACTCACCTGTTTAGGCTGTTGCTAGAAGACTTTGTGAATACTTGGTAAGCGAGATACGCTTTTAAACAATGAAAAAACTAAGCAGTGTGAGTATTCTCCTGGTCTTCAATTTGGTAGTTTGTTTTGGCGCAGCGCATGCGAAGTCGACTGCGGGCGCAAACAAGGTGAAGGAGATGAACAAAGTGACGACTCCAAAATTAGAAACCGCGACGCTCGCAGGTGGCTGCTTCTGGGGGATGGAAGACATTCTCCGTAAGATTCCCGGCATTGGGAAAACCGAGGTCGGTTATACTGGCGGGTTCGTGCCTAAGCCGACGTATGAGCTCGTGAAAAAAGGCGACACGGGCCACGCTGAATCGATTCAGATCCAATTTGATCCTAAAATAATTAAGTACCAAGAAGTGCTGGTCTATTTCTTCCGCATGCATGATCCGACGACAAAGAATCGGCAGCAAAATGATATTGGAGCGCAGTACCGGTCGGTGATTTTTTATCACTCCCCTGAGCAGAAGTCCGCGGCACTTGCGGCGATTGAAACGGTGAATAAGTCTGGGAAGTGGAAAGCGCCTGTAGTGACCGAAGTGGTGGAAGCGAAAGAGTTCTATCCCGCTGAGGATTATCACCAGGATTATCTGCAGAAGAATCCGAGCGGGTATACCTGTCATTATCTCAGGGACTAGTGCGGCCAGTCGTTGCGAGCGGAGCGAAGCAATCTCCTTACCTGTCCCGGACAGGTAAATGGGTCCCAGCCCCCTGTTATAGTTTTGTCTAAAAAGCGCGCGCACGGGAGTCCTTGCTTTCTTGTTGCCTGAAGCGCGCGAGCTGTACGCTCGTTCTATGGAGAAGTCTCTTTGTCGGTAGGCGGCGGATGTTGCCACCGTTTGATTTAATGTTGTTCAAATCCTCGCGGCGCGGAATTCATCTTTGTTTGAGTTTACAGTGGTATCTGTGGCGCGAGTTGGCGGTGTTTCAAGTCCGCACCTCGCCTTCGGCTGCGGTTTGCTTTTGCTGTTGGACGGAGCACCAGTTTGCTCGGCTTGTTTAGCGGACGCGATCGAAGAGAAGTGCGATGCCGTCAAGAGTGAGATCAGGCAAGTGCCGAGTCTTGGTCTTTAACTGCGATTGGAAAAGCGAGGCGAGTCCGCCGGTTAATAGGACTTCCTTGATAGGCCCCTTCTCGACTTCAATTCTCTCCACCAAGCCATCAATCAAACTTGCATAGCCATAGAGCAGTCCGCTCTGGATGCAAGTTTCGGTAGTGCGACCGACTACCTTCTCTGGAAACTTCAAATGCACCAGCGGCAGCCGCGCTGTTTTTCCGCCCAGCGCTTCAGCGCCCATGCGCACTCCGGGCAAAATAATTCCACCCTGGTATTTACGATCGGCCGAAATGTAATCAAACGTCGTAGCCGTTCCAAAATCGATCACGACTGCTGGCAGCGATAAGCGCGCCGCCGCATAGGCTGCGTTGACCAATCGATCTGCGCCGACTTCCGACGGCGTATCGACGTCAATCTCCACACCCAGATCCAATTGATGGTGCACTTTCCAAATTTTACGATCTAAATAACGCTCGCTAAATTTCTCAACCGCCCAATCGGCCAGCGGCACAACGGAGCTCATGGCGACAGCGCTCCAGGATTTTTTGCCAAATCCTGAGGCTTCAATAAGAGGAAGTAAGAGCGAGGCGTATTCGTCTTCGGTGCGCGAGGCCTTGGTCTCAACGCGCCAGTGGTGCAACAACGCGCGTGGAGAGGCTGTATCAAACACTCCGAACGACGTCTGCGTATTGCCTATATCTATGGCCAGAAGCAAGTGATCTCTCCCGAATAAAACGTCTGGTCCTGCCCCGATTCAGAGCGCACCAGCATCGCGCCCGTAGCGTCGATTCCCATGAACACACCCTCTTGGCACTTCGCCGCTTTGTCGTTATGGCCAAGAAAGCCAGAGTTTTCAATCTGCACCTTCTTGCCAATCATTCGGCAGTTTTCGTTCCAAATTTCCCTAATAAAATCGAAGCCCTTTTCCCAATACAATTCATAGAGCGCTTCGAGTTTGGTGAGGGTGACGTCTAAAACCTGATCCGCGCTGAAGGTCGAACCCTCCACTTCAACGGATAGCGACGTTGCTGGAAATGGATTTTGCAGAAAGGGAATAAGATCTTCGCTGGTCGCGTTGAGGTTGATTCCCACGCCGACAATGCAAGTACCCATTGTCTCGTCGCCAACCGACTCACTTAAGATGCCAGCGATTTTCTTGCCGTTCACCAAAACATCATTGGGCCACTTCAAAGTGACTAACAATCTATTGGGGAGAATTTGACGAATAGCTTGCGCGACTGCGGCACCGGCTAAAATCGAAAGCTCGGGTGCACGCGTCGGTTTGGAAGGAGCTAAAAGTGTGGAGAAGTACAGGCCACCTGGAGGCGATAGCCATTTGCGATCGCCGCGGCCGCGACCTGCAGTTTGAGTGGTGGCGACGATAGTCGTGCCGGCAGGCGCGCCTTCTTGAATATATTCGCGGGCCTTAGTGTTGGTGGAATCTAAGGAATCAAAATGATGAATTTTACGGACAAAGCGAGCGCTCATACTTCCAAGTAGAACATCTACGGCTTGATTTCAAGAAACCCGCCGGTGTCCTCTTGTAAGAGACGGTCGAGACGCTCGCGAGCGACTTTTTCAATAATAGGAGGAACCATTTTCTCGACGACTCTCATGACCATCGCTTCGAGATCTTGCGAACGTAAGAAGCGCTCGATCTGGCTCTCTAGCGCCGCCTTATAAACCATCGAATCTTCGGAATTCATCACTGCGATTCCTGGCTCTTCCTCTTCTTGGCCACCGCCCTGCAAGTGAGCCTTTGGATCCGCAACGCCCCAGAGTTCAGCAGCAGATTCTGGCGTTTTACGCGGTGGAGCAGACTGGTGTTGATTTTTATTTTGCTGGGGGATGTTCAAGAGGGTCTTCTCCTCAGATTCGTACTCGTTTTGAAATGTCTGACGAACCAAATCTGCCTCGTCATTGAAACTTTCATGAAAGATCTTTTGCATGCGGCTCTCCGTGTCTGGAGTTTCCGACAAAATTTGCGCGGCACTATCGACGGCGGCGTATTGTGCAACCACTGCCTGCAGCGCTTGCGGCGAAAACGGTTTCTTTAAAACACTGACATAGCGACCAAATTCGGTGATGTCCTGCGACGTAATCAGCACCAGCGGCGGCATCTGGCGATCTTTGCCCGCCCAGCTTTCTACTTCGCCGGGAAATGAAGAAGCGTTGATACTTGCGACTTGATCGCTCACCAAGATTAAATCTGGTGGCGTATCCAAGATCACTTTCATCGCTTCGGACCGCGATTTTGCATTTTGTACGTTGTACCTCTGACGATCGAGCGTAAGAGCAACTACCTTTTGAACCGTCAGGCTTTCATCAATGAGCAAAACGTTCTTCTTCATTGCTTAAAGAATATACCAATCTCGATTGAGTTGCCTAAAACATCGCGAGTACTAACGGGTACTTAATACTCTGCGTCGAAAAAAAGCGGCAATTGTGAGAATGTCTTCACTTTTCTCTCAACCTTCTTTCACAATCTGTCGAACTAGTGCATGAGAGCAGCGAATTAGCGCTGCAATTCAATGACTGACGCACAGGAGTGCTAATCAGAAGTTGAACAGTCTCTTTCCCTGGAACAAGACGTTCCCTGGCATTAAGGATAATGCCAGTCACCTACTAGGTTAGAGGGGAATCACTGGAGGATGCTATGGGACTTCGCATAAAAACAAACGTTCAGTCGACTGTCGCGCAACATCGGTTGCACGAAGCACGTGAAGCGTTAGAGCACACACAGAATAAGTTAGCTTCTGGCTCGCGCATCATCAAAGCGATGGACGACGCAGCAGGACTCGCGATTTCTGAGAGCTTACGCTCTACCCTGCGGTCCACTGGCCAGAACATAAAGAACACGCAAGACGCGTTCTTCATGCTCCAAACGGCGGACAGCGCGATTGGCGAAATCACCAACATCGTAATCCGGATGAAGGAACTTGCAGTGCAAGCCGCTTCCGATACCAACGGCGATAAAGAGCGTGGTTACCTCGACAACGAATACCAACAGCTCAAATTAGAATTAAATCGTATTTCGGAGTCGGCTCAGTTTAACGGCCGCCCTCTCTTGAACGGACAAGGCGAAACGATCGCTATTCAAGTAGGACCGAATAACAACGCGAATATTGACCGTATTTACATCAGCACGGGTTTCAAGATTAACGCGGACAGTTTAGGAATTGGAAGTTTTGCGATTACCGATGTGGAAGGTGCGCGAAATACGCTCGAACCGATTGAAGGAGCCTTGGACGTAATTGCCAAGACGAGAGGTGCAATCGGGGCAGGCGAATCGCGGATCAATACTACTCTCAGAAGCTTAATGACCTATCAGGAGAACATCTCAGGAGCGTACTCTCAAATTAGAGATGCGGACATCGCGCTGGAAACCTCAGAATTTGCAAAACACAATATTCTGACTCAATCCAGTGTCGCGGTCCTAGCTCAAGCGAACACTATTCCTAGTATCGCTCTCAAACTGATAGGCAGCTAATCAACCTGCCCCGCTTAGACTAACCGAACGAGACTAAAGCAATTACTTCTTCTTGCGAGTTGCTTTTTTCTTCGTGGTTTTCTTTGCCTTCTTCGTTGCTTTTGCTTTCTTTTTTCTCTTAGCCATTTTGCTGCCCCCGGTTATAAGTCGTTTTATCGACTTAGATGGTATCGATTTTTGCAATTGGATCTGAGACGAGAAACTTTTTTCTAATCTCTTCCCCAACTGCGAAGTGCATTGCAATTTTTGATGTTGCCTTGACTTCTGTGTTCAGTGTGACGCACACGATTTTTTTTTTCAATAGCATAATGTACGAAAATAAAATCTTGGTTTGTCATGCCATCGAGCGACTGGAATTTTTCAAAGTTATCGACGATACTTCGCTTCAGTAACAAACACTCACTCAAAACGTAAAAACAAATGCACAATCAAAAAAACTCATCTTTTTTGTTTGGAACTGCATTTTCTGGTTTTTTTCGCCAACTTTTGACTGCGTGGAATCGATTTCGACCACCGTTTTTCAATGAAGATTCATCCTTGAAGCGGCTTTTCTTCCATTATCCGGCGGCAAAGATGTGGTTAGTGCAGCGTTATGGTTTAGATCCAGACGTTCTTGCGCAACATAATCGCTCTACACTGCGCGAAATCAGTCAGAAGTTCCAACTTCCACCGCCGCAAATTCTTTTTTCCGAAGTTCAGATGAGTGAAAGAGTGCAATTCGTGCGCTTTCTGGCTCCACTTCAAGCAAAAGCACTGCTGCAATCTCAAAACGACTGTTTGGTGTTAGATGCGCGCGATCTTTGGGAGCGCGACATTGCGGATCTACCCTCTTCCCAAGTTTTAGATGAAAACAAACTCCATGAACTCGCAGTTGCTGCAAATCGATCGCAACCGGTTTTGATCTTTTGTCACTTTGGTGTGCGCAGTATGGATTTTGCAATCAGACTGTCGGAGTGGGGCTACTCACAAGTGGCGGTGCTTCAAGGTGGCATCGATGCGTGGGCGCAGTCTGTAGATCCGACAATGAATCGCTACGAAGGTAGTTGGTGCTAGTCGTTGCAAGCTGTCTGCACGCCTTTAGCGGGCGAGAAGAGAAGCAATCCCCTTGCCGCTTGGGCAAAAAAAAATCGGCCGATTTCTCGGCCGACCTCTTAAAAGAATATTTACCGTTGCGCGTTAAGCGCCAAGTGCTTTGTGGGCGGCCTTACTCAGGCGACCGATTTTGCGAGAAGCTGTGCGCGCACCAATTAGGTTCTTCGACGCTGCTTTCATCAAAACTTTTTGCACTTCGTTCAAGCTCTCCGCGACTTGTTTTTTCAAGTCAGCGCTAGCGCCTGTTTTGCCCTGCTCTACTAGAGCTTGAAACTTTTTCACCGTCGTACGAAATGCCGAACGGGCTGCTGCGTTTCGCGATTCAGCCTTTACAGCTTGTCTCGCCGCTTTTAACGCACTCTTATGTCTCTCCATCTTGGTCTCCTAAAGTAGCGGATTTACAGGATTACGGTCTGTAATGTCAATGTATGGAAGTTTAGACACTCAAGAACGGAGAAATCGGCCAACCCCCACCAGACCAAACACACAAATACTCAAATCAATTCAAATACTTATGCAACATCCTTACTTGCAACTCTCAACTCTCCGCTCTCAGTCCGTCTGCCTCCCTAACGCCCGCTCAAAAGATAGCCGATTCCACCGTCCTCATCGTGGCTACGTCTCTGGCCCTGACCTTGCAATCTCTACCCTATATATAGGTGGTGTGTTTTGACTTCATGGACCGCACAACAGAGCCACGGTAAGCCTTTTCTTACCTATTTATTGATCGCTCTCCTTATTATTGCGCCTCTCCAGGCAGAGGCAGCAGAAACCACGCCTGCTGAACAACCTCAAAAACAAGAAAACCGCAGCTCAGGTAACGCGGCAGCTATTGCTGCCGCCGCCGCAGCCGCCGGGATCGCAGCGGCTAGCTGCATGAAACTTTATGAAGCCGCCAAAGAAGCACGCGCTTCTGGTGATATCGCTGGAGCCGAAAAATTAGAGGCGCAAGCTGCAATGCAGTGCGCCCAAGCTGCTCAAAACGCTGCGAACGCTGGTCAAAACCAAGGCGGACAAGAACAAATTACTGCCGCTAACATGACTCCTGGTGAACAGAACACAGCGCAAACAACTCCAACTCCAACGCCTACTCCAACCCAAACCGGTCCAACAGCGCCACTCACAGAAGAAACGACTCCAACTGCTGAAGAGCAAGTGGTCGCTGAGAGTTCGCAAGCAGTTGCACCTACTACTTTTGAACAACCTGCTAGCGAAGTGACTGGCGGAGAGAACGCAACTGGCGGCGTGGCTGCCGCGCAAACAACTTTGCCGCAAATTCCTCGCGAAGGAATCACTTATGACGACACGGCGGGAAATCCTTCTGCAAACGGCTTTGGTGCAAACAGCGCTGGCTCAAACGGTTTCGGCACTCCCGGTGGTGGATTAACTAACAACTCTTTATTTGATTCTGTAGGCGGATCAAAAGCTGCTGAAGACCTACAAGCACTTGCTCACGGCAATATTGGCCGCGGCAAAGGTAAATCTGGCGAAGCCGCGGGCGCTGAATCGTCGGGCGGATCCGAAGGCGAAAAAGGCAGCACCTTTGGCTCCATGCTTTCGAGTTTGATGGGTGGACCTGCAGCAGACCAAATTGCAGCGACTGGCGCAGCCGGTGGAGCAGCAGGATTGGGCGCCGACGGCAAAGCAGCTGGAAAGGCTCCAAATATTTTTGAATACGCCAATTACCGTTTTCGTAAACTCAATCGTGAGGGTGAGGTTCGCGTCGCCAACAAGGTCGAACGCAAATTAGCCTCTACAAAAAAATGAGAACGATCCTACTTAAAAAACGCGTTCTGTTTTTTATCCTAACGACCATATGCTTTTTCCAGATGGCCGATGCGATTGCTGAATCCTCCACGGGCGCAACGCCGAGCAGCGCTTCTAGCAATTCCTCTGGTAGTTCTTCTGGCAGCAATTCCGGATCGGGAGTGAATTCATCGGGAACAACGATTCAAGTCAGTGAAGGCAGCTTCACTCCAGCAACAATGCCCACTTCTGGCGATTTAGCGAAGAAATCGACGGCAGCAGCTGCAGCAGCAAAAGCAGGAGCCGCGATCCAACAAGTAAACTGCATGCAGATGCAAGCGCAAGCAGCAGCCGAGCAAGATCCTGAAGCACAATATTGGAAACAAATGGCTGCCAGTATGCAATGTGCGCAAGCCAGTCAGTCGCAACAGAGCGCTGAGAAAAACGAAGAAAACGCCAAGAGCCTTTCTGGCGCAGACATTCCTAAAGCAGCTACTTTTACAGCTGGAAGCGTGAGCTTATCCGGCGGCAATAGCAATGAATCGTCTCTGGCAATTCCGACGATTGAAACGGCTTCGAAGTCTTCTGGCAGCGGCAACTCTGCTGAAGAGACGATTGCTCCTACTGCAGAAAAATCTGCCGAGGCAGGCAAAGCAGTCGCAGGAAATTCTACTAAGACCGAAGAACAGAAGTCCGGAGTGGAAGTTCCACTCGATGTTCCTAAGTCGGCTTTGAATCCGATCCAAAACGGCCCAGTCGTTTTCGACGACAGTGCTAAACCCGCAGGTGGCGAAGTTGCAGGCGGACAAGCAATGATTGGAAATTCCGGCAACAGTGCTGGAACTACTACCGCTAAGAACGACAAGAGCGCGAATAGCGAAGCCATTGCAACAGAGATTGCGGATATCGAACGCGGTATCCGAGCGATTAATGGCGCTGGCGGTGAAGGCGCTGGTGGCGATAGCGATGCACCAAAAAGCTCGGGCATGCTTGATGCGTTGATGGCGCAATTAAATCCTGAAGCTCCGCAAATGGGCGGCTTCGGTGGTGAAGCGCCTTCTCAAACCGTGTCGTTAGAAAAAGCTGCTGGCAAAGAGGCCAAAGTAAACATTTTCGAATACGCCACTTACCGCTACCAAATGGCAGCAGGTGCCGATAGCCGAATCCAAAAAGCCGGCGCACCGAAAAAACCCGAGGCTAAAAAAGTGAAGTTAACGGCGACCTTGCCGCCAACGGATTTGCTAAGCGCTTCCCGCACCAACTAGGCCCTTCTCCAAGACCTCCCTTAAGGAGACGGTCAACAGTGACAATTCTGGGCCCTGCTGACTGCCAGAATGCAGGCGAACTCCTTTGATTCCTAAGAAAATCCGCTCGCCCACAGGTAATTCCCACTGGCCCTAATCTTGCTCAAACTGCGATGGGGCTAAGGGGATGGAGGCCTGTCGTGGGATGCGATGAACGGGCACTTCAATCATACGTCTGTCTGGACTGGGTCTATCTCGACTCTGTCTAGAGGACTCAGAGCGCATTTCTTTGTCGCTCTTTTCTGTTCTTCGCTTTGTGCGGAGACGCAGCGCCACACCAATGCCCTTCCTCCGGAAGACCAGCGCATTGTTGAATGGTTGCAACGCAAGCCTGAAAGCAAAACCCCGATTTACGATCAAGTTTTTCTCTCCGCAGATAAAGAAATTCAAAATCATTATGACAACACGGTAGCTGTCGGCTGGAATCCCGCTCGTCCAATGGGAATCACGTCGAGTGCGTTGAACATGTCGAATGGTTCTGATGTGGCGATTTGGGAAGCTAAGAATCGCGAAGAGTTTGCGAATTATGTGATGCGCGTGCGAATGCAGCGCGGAATCAAGAACATGGTCGATATGTTTCATATCGATAAGAACAGCGCTGCGGTGAGAAGCGCCCAAAAGGCACAGCGGGCAATGAATTCGATTCGCCAGCAATCGCTTACCGTACCTAGTTCTGGCGGCGGCGCACCGTTAGTTTTTTCGTTTGGTTATGACGTGATTACGGATGTCTCGCAGCTTCGCTGCCAAAAGGGCTCGCTAAGCGCTGGCCTAGTGCATCCAAGGTTTATGTCGGCAATGACGGGTTCGAGTGGTCTGACAGATGCGTTCTTCCATCTTTCGGCATCGCTCGGAAAAACAGCACCACGGGCTTTTCTAGGATTCCCCTTAGCGGGAAACTCTTTTGATTTAGGGGTCGCACAGTCAATCGCGCGGGGCATGGAAGCTGAACTAAGATTTGGAGCATTCCCCTCGAGCGGTGGAACTCCAGCATACGAATTAATTAGAGCTACCGTGCAATTGCAGGCGTTCTAATCCTCGATAATCTCAGCGTTCCAGGTCTTGGCCGAATTATCCGCAACATCTTTCCATTCAATTCGAATCAAGTTGCGACCTTTTTGCAATTTCACATCGTCGGTAACAAACGCGGGTTCACGTCCCTGAAGGAACGTGGTTCCTTCAAAACCATTTGTAAGATTGGTGATGCGCATGCCCTTAAAGCCGCGCATTGCTCGGCGAGATACATTGCAGAATCGTCCGCGCAAGCGCACGGACGTCTTAGACGTGGTCCACTTCTCGCCGCCCAAGCGGCGCTCTAAGCAGCCCAAATCAACCAAAGTTTGTTTCACAGAGGTTTGATCAGGCGCAGCAGCTGCTGCAGCAGCAATTGCGGAAGCTGGTTCTCTGGCTGCCAAGGCAGACTGAGTTGGAGAATTTACTAAGCGATGGACGGAAAATCCGAATCCAACACTTGTGATGGTGAGAAACACCACCATATCCCACGGAATAGGAATTTTTGGGACGATCTTCAAACATGCCCCCAATCGGGAAACGTTCTACATCCACAGGAGATTTCAAAGATGAATAACACTGAGCGAGAGAGTGGCGCCGTTGAACGTGGCACCGGGTAAATGTCTTACTACAGTACTAGTATACCCCTTATGACATTATGCATCAAATGTGCGGAATTCGCCTTAAAGTACCGGCAGTTGACGACTTGAGTTAAGAAAAGCCATCTCAAGCTTGGGATTGAAAACAAGGATTTAGCCTGTTAAACCCCTTCTTACTTAATTTGTCTTACTTGTGGCTCTGTGGCGGAATTGGCAGACGCGTTGGACTCAAAATCCAATGTCTTCACGGGCATCTCGGTTCGACCCCGAGCAGAGCCACCACCTTTTTGGCTCCCCTCTCCCTCTCACTGTTAAAATTTACCTAGGAGAAAAGTGTGCGTCTTTTTCTAACGGTACTTATGCTTTCATCACTCACGTCGATGGGAGGCACTCTTTTTGAAATCGACAACTGCGCGCTCATCTTCCCCGGCCTAAGTCGAAGAGCAAACCCAGAGCAACTCCAAGCTCTCCGCGATGCCACAAAAGCGCAGACCGTCGTCGAGGCAATGGCGGCTCTTTCGCGAGCAGCCGATTCTAGCCTTCCATTTGCGCGAAGAATGATTGGAGCTTATTTAGGCTCCCCTAATCCCCAGTTGCGGACCGCTTGCATGAAGTGGCTCCGGGCAAACCCAGCGCCCAAAAATTTCAGATATGTCTCTGTGGCTTTGAAGGATCCAGATCCGTCGGTACGACTCGCGGCCGTGAATACATTTCCCAGCGTCTTTTCGGTAGGTCTGCTCAATCGACTCCGAGAGATTGCTCAAACCGACACCGATCCACAGATCCGAACTCTTGCGAATGAATTAATCGCGCCCTATGACATTCCTTCTCTTTTAAAAACGCTCGATTCTCCCAACCCGCCATTTGCCGCGCTCCATAAACTCGTTTTGCAGCGTCACGAAATTCCTGATTCTAAACTCTACGAAATTTCGAAAACTCTAGAAGGAGAAAACCTTAAACTTTGGGAGGGTTTTTTATTTAGTCGACTTAAGACCAGCGATCAAATTCCGCAGCACGACAAAGCTGGATGGATGAAAATCGCGAACAGTGATGGACCCGTCGTCTTGGGGAAAATCGCTTTTTACAGAGTGTTGAAGTCGCTCACGAACGATGAATTGGCAAAGTTCGCGGCGCATGCCGGTATTAGTGAAGTTAAAAATCTAGCAAGTACCGCGCTAATGTTACGAAGTATCTCCGCTCGATTCCACACGCTGTACAAAGAGATCCCGGACGAAGAGCAATGGAACCGGTTTTCCAAGTGCGAACCCATTTGTTTTAGGCCGTTCACCAAAACAGGAAGCGAACTCTCACTAGTTGGCGGGCAATTAGCGGGAAAAATCGTCATTCGGGTGATTCCGAATAATTCGCTCTTAGCTTGGGAGGTTGCCTCCAAAGCCAAACATAGCTGGCACCTTGCTGGTTTTGATCGGCCTCCAGTGGAGCCGATACTGGATTACGATCGGGTAGTGCAGGAATTCGGATTAAGCGACGACTCCCAAAAACAACTTGCGGCCCATTTGCAGCAGCTCACTCGTCCTGGTTTCACCGCGGTGCTCACGCGCGTCATCCCCGGGCCTAGCCTTGGGGATTTAACCCCTCTGGGTTCGAAGCTGGACAACGCTAAATGGGAACGGAAAAGGGAGAAGATTACTGAAGTACTAAGAAACCTAGGAATAGTTCACGGGCACCCGCACCTTTTTAATTTTGTCCTCACCCAGCCAGACGACCCGCAAATAATCATTATTGATTTTGACCAAGCGAGTATCGATCCAATTTAAACATTTCGGAATGACGCTTACCTGTCCGGGACAGGTGATGTGTAGAACATCGGCTCTGACGGTTTAAAGGACGACGGATCCTTCATTTGAGGCCTATATTCCACTTCCTTTAGGGCGACCCGGTTCAAGACATCTTTGTGAAGATCCGCCCAAGAAATCTGCTGAGGCAATAACCCTGTGGCCTGAGTGGCTTCGATGAATGCATTCCCGAAAAAAGTCCGGTGAAAGCCTGCCCCGCAACCAAAACTACTGCAAACGGCTCGGCCACCGGTGCCATTGAAGCATCACCACCTGAATAGCGGCCACACTGCTCACAATATCGTAAATCCCAACCTCTCCACCAATAGCGAATAATTCGACCCCCTCGCCAGAACCGCAAAAGAAAGAAAAGATAAAGCGATGTTTCACTATCTGATTGACTCCGCGCGGAATTTGTCCGTGGCTGCTTGCAAATGTTGATGCGAATCTGAGCGCTCGCAGTGTCGACGTTGTTCGCAGTGTATGAAAGTTTTACAAGATACTAAGGTTGAGAGAGATGTCGGATCTCTGTACGGTTTGGCGGCTTTTTTTAATCAGAATGGAGATTTGCGGGTAATGGGCTAGACCCGCTTTTTCTTGGCAATGGTATTGCAATTCTCAGGTGCATGATTCGATTTTTCTTCACCTTTCTTGCAATGGCAGTGATCCTTTCTTCGTGCATGAAGGTCGAGGGTCTGCCTCCGGGTAATCTTAATTCTAACAAAGAGCAGGATGACGCTAACCTCCCTCCTATCCGAAAAGTAAAATCTACAGAGGGAACGATTTATTGGGTCGTGGATTTGCGCAGGGATTTGAAGGCCGTGAGTGCCAAAAGTTATCAGTTAAACAGTGCGACCGCGCTTCAGACGCTTACGAATTATACTTATTCCCCTGGGATCGAGCAGCAAATTGAGATGGCAGGCTCCAGTTTGTATCGAACCCAAGTAAAATCTCTTGATGAATTGGGTAGAACGGTTTTAAGCGTGAACAATCTTGTGCAAAGTCCAACACCCGCATGGGTGGGCGCCACAGAAATCCGAAGTTACCAGTACGACTCCTACGGTAAGACTACTTCAAATCGCTTTCGCCGAATACTTGCCGATGGTTCGATTCAATCAGAAAAAAATATCGCCGAGCGCTTTGATGAGAAGAGACGCCTCATTTGGCATCGCGATGAGGGGATTGCAAATGGCCAACCCTCTCCCCCAAATGAATACACGAGGACTTACAACGAGAATGACAAAACTGTCGTGGAAACTTATACGACAAGAGAATCGGTGATTTTGTACGGCTACTATTTCTTTGTAAACGGCGTTCCGGCAGCGCCTAGTCCGTCTTGGTCTACTAATTTCAACAGGACGGTGGAATCCACTTGCGAATACAATGAAGAAATCGAAAGTTATAAGTGCATCTACATAGGTCGCATTGCGACCCAAACGAATATCGCGTTGAGGGAAGATGTTACATTCAAAATAGTGCAGTTTATTTATCCGGACCGCACCGAACTTCTTTACCTCCCGAGTTATCAGCGAACTGGCCAGTTCCTTTCCGACGGCAGAGAGCAAGGTCTTATGCGCGAACTGACTTACAACGAAAAATTTCAGAGACTTCACTACCGTCTATCTCAGTCGTTTGCTCCTGCTTTCACGTACGAGGTAGCTGACGATTCGACCTATGAATACGATTCGTTGGGAGTGAACCTGATGCGCAAAGTGACCTCGTCCCCGTTGGTCCCCGCCCTTACCACCGAAGTGTTCTCGCTCCAGTAGTGCCGCGAGTCATACCACTCCACTCGAAACAAAGAAGGCAGGCCCTCTGAATACATCCCCCCGGTGTAGAAGCTAAATGATAAAACTTCCCATCTACTTTCCGGCCGGAAAGTAGACCGGGAACCTTTTAGGAAAGTTTGACGGGATTGGTTCTTTGCTCAATCCTTTACCGTACATGACGGAACCCAACTTCAATCCGGGCAATAATCCCAACGCGAGCATGGATAGACTATTCCTGTGGTGGGATGGGATGAAGCGTTGGTTCTCGCAAGCGGCGAAGCTTGGGTTGATGATGGCCAAAGGGGCCTATCTGCTGGGTGAAAGACAGCGATTGCTGGCAAAATTGGGCGAGAAAGTCTACGACCAGATTAAGGCTGGAACGCTGTCGCAAGAAGAACTCAAGCCCGTCGTAGAAAATTTAGAGCGGCTTACGGAAAGTATCGAACACGAAGAAAAACGCATCCAGGATCTGCGCAATAGTGGTCTAGATGGCGACGACGCTCCCGTAAGCCCGCCACCAGTTTAAGTTAGTTAACGCATTTCAAGGACTGACACGTGAGTATCGATTGGAACGAAGAACAGCGGATGCTGGCAAAAACTCTCGAGGAGTTTGCCGACGCAGAATTAGCACCCAAAGCCGAGGCTCTCGACGAAAAAGAAGAGTTTAACGACTCAGCCTTTCGCAAAATGGGCGGCCTCGGCCTACTAGGCATCACCGCTTCCGAAGAATATGGTGGCTCCGGCATGGGCGCGATGGAAGCCACGATGGTGATGGATATCTTTGGCGCGCGCTGTGCGAGCACCACCCTGTCCTATCTCGCGCACAGCATCTTGTGCGTGAACAATATTTTTGAAAACGCTTCGCCCCAGCAGAAGAAAAAGTATCTGCCGAAATTGATCTCCGGCGAACACATTGGCGCGATGGCGATGACCGAACCCGGCGCTGGGAGCGATGCACTCGGACTGCAAACGCGCGCGGTGAAAAAGAGCGATAAGTACATTCTCAACGGCTCTAAGATTTACATAACCAATGGCACGATCGCCGATACCCTCGTCGTCTATGCCCGTACGGGAACTGCGAAAAAAGAAATCTCTACGTTTATTGTCGAGAAGGGCTTTAAAGGCTTTCGCGTTGGTCGCAAATTGCACAAGATGGGCATGCGCGCGTCTCCGACCGCCGAATTAGCTTTTGAAGATTGCGAAGTGCCTGCCGAAAATCTTATCGGGCAGGAGAATGAAAGCGTCTCGCACATGATGCGCAATTTGAATATCGAGCGCATCACCATCTCTGGAATCTCCGTCGGCATTGCCAAGGCCTGCCTCGCATACTCGACCAAGTACGCGTCGGAGCGCTCACAGTTTGGCAAACCAATTGGCCAATTCCAGATGGTGCAAGAACGTCTTGCCGAAATGGCGACGAATACGGCAGCAGCCGATGCCCTGCTCTATAATTCTGCAAAGGCGTTTGATGCCGGCAACCGCGAAATGTCGCTCGGTGCTAAAGCCAAATTATTCTGCGCGCAGATTGCGACCAAAGCAGGTCTCGACGCTATCCAGATTTTGGGTGGCTACGGCTACATGAAGGAATACCCCGTCGAGCGCTACATGCGCGACGCAAAGCTTATGGAAATTGGGGCAGGAACAAACGAAGTCATGCGCCTCATCATCGCGCGCGAAATGATGCCAGAGTAAAACTGAGCGAAATTCAAAAGGAAGAACAACAAGAGTGCTTCACTTTATTCCGGCTCCTTCTGACGAAGAAGGTGACATCCTTAACGCTACACGCGCGTTGGTGAATACCCGTGTACGCAAGACAGTTTTAGAAGACGACAAGAATTGCCAGTTTCGTCGGGAGTATTTTGATGAAATTGCACGCCTGCGATTGCACTCGCTGACGCATCCCAAGGAATATGGCGGCCTAGCACTTTCACACCGTTGCTATTTCCCAGTGCTACTGGAAATCGCGCGCGGCAATTTAGCGATGAGTGTTTCTGTCAGCGTCACCAATCTCGTGCAAGGCGCCGTGGCTGCCTACGGCAATGCCCAACAAAAGGACACGTTCTACCGCAATCTCGTCGAGGGAAAGTGGATGGGCGCGTTCTCACTATCCGAGCCGCAATCTGGTTCCGACGCCGCGGCATTGCGACTCGCAGCCAAGAAAGTTCCCGGCGGTTATCGCCTGACCGGCAACAAAGTTTGGTGTAGCAACGCCGGCTCCGCCGATCTTTACCTGGTGATGTGCCGGACATCCGAACACCGCACCAAGGGCATCACCGCCCTGCTTGTTACCAAGGACACTCCCGGATTTCGTATTGGGAAACTAGAGAAAAAACTCGGGCTGCGGGCTTCCACTTTAGCGGAATTGATTTTCGAAGATTGTTTCGTCCCCGAAGCCAATCGCATTGGCAAAGAGGGCCAGGGGTTTGAAGTGGCTCTCTCGCAATTAGATGCCGGCCGTATTTCCATCGCCTCGGTGTCGTTAGCTGCTGTCATTGAAGCCGTCGAACAGATTTGGAAATGGGGCAAAAACAACGAACAAGCCTTCACGTCCCACGCGCGACACACCATGGCGACCCACTACGCCGCGGCCCAAGCCATCTACCTAGCCATCTGGGAAGCCGCCGCCTTGAGGGATCAAAAGCGGGAGGTCACCCAGCTCGCATCCCAAGTGAAATTATTGGCGAGTGAGCTTGCCATGCGCGCGACAAGTGATGCAGTACATTTCATGGGAGTCGACGGCGTGAATCCAAACTTCCACGTCGAACGCCTTTTTAGAGATTCCAAAGCCCTCACGATTGTAGAGGGCACATCGCAAGTCCAACAGCTCGTTCTGGTGCGCGAAATGGATTCGTTATTTGAATAGGATGTTATGAAAGCCCGATACGCCTGTGATTATTTCCAACTAGACCTAGCCGGACTGACCCAGCTTCCCGAGGGACTCACTGCCCTCCCTCCTGATGTTTTAGCGAACGCGGAAAAAGCCATGAAGGCCCGCTTTGCTTCCAAAAAAGTTGGCTTCTACGATTGGCCAGCGGAATACCCCGCACAAGATCTCGAGTTACTCGAAAAGTCAGCGCGCAAATTGGAAAACCAATTTGAAGGCGGCTTGATGATCGGCATCGGCGGCAGTTACTTGGGCGGCCGAGCACTTATCGACGCAGTGGCTGAACCGCGCGTTGAATTCCCGCTTTATTGGTTAAGCAATGTCGACCCATCCGCGATTGCACGAGTAGAGCGCCAATTGGGCACCCGCCAAGTTGCGACAGTAGTAATGAGCAAATCGGGCGGCACCACAGAAACCCTCGCTGGCTTCTTTTATTTCTCCGGCCGACTGCCGACGGATGGCTACATGGTCATCACGGATCCGCAAAACGGTTACTTGCGCAAAGTCGCAACGGAAAATGGCTGGCTGTCGCTTTCCATTCCGCAAAATATCGGCGGACGGTTTAGCGTTTTAACTTCGGTTGGACTATTCCCCGCGCGGTTAGCGGGCATTGATCCCAGGCGTGTGCTTCAAGGCGCGCAAGCGGTTCGCAAATGGCTAGAGAGCTGCGCACCCACTGAGAACCCAGCGTATTTGCTGGCTCAGTATCTCTACCTATGGGACTCACAAGGATACAAAAACCAGTACCTAATGCCGTATTGGGAAAACATGCAGCTGTTCGCTGATTGGTTTGTGCAGTTATGGGGCGAAAGTTTGGGTAAACGCCTGGCGGCCGATGCATCTAAAGCCGTGGGCCCAACTCCAGTGGGCGCACTGGGATCGACTGATCAACATTCGCTCTTGCAGCTTTTTCAAGAAGGACCGCGCGATAAGGTCGTGGGCTTTATTGACGTTGCGGGTCAATCTGCTGCCAGTGGCGGCACGGTTCCTAAACCTTCGTTTGATCCCCTAGAGCACAAAACCCTCTGCGGCCAATCGTTCGTGCGGCTTTCGCACTTGGCGTGTGTTGCAACGCAAAAAAGCCTCTCAGAGGGCGGCGTACCAACGTATCGCCTGATTCTGCCGACGCTGACGCCAGAAGCAATGGGAGCGCTGTTCTTCTTCTATGAGACTGCATGCGCGTTTGCCGGAGAGCTCTACAAAGTAAACGCCTTTGACCAGCCCGGAGTAGAAAGCACCAAGAGACTTTGGCTGCAATCGCTGTCCCAAGTATAATAGTTACCTAGGGGGCAGATATGCCAATGGGTGACGATAAGTCGGAAACAGATAAAACAGCAGTCGCGGAGAGCGACACGTTAAAAATCCGCTTAGAAGAAGCCAAGTCCGCGCCGCCTCTTCTCGTCGTTATCTCGGGCCGGCCCCTCGGTAAGAATTTTTATATCAACAAAGAGAAAATGGTTTTGGGCCGCGACCTGGCGGCTGACATCAGCATTGGCGAAACTTCCATCTCTCGCCGCCACACCGAATTCGCAGTGACCGCCGAAGGCATTCTTTGCCGCGACTTAGGCAGCACCAACGGCACTTTTATTAACGACGAAAAAGTCGAAGCCAGCAAAAAGCTCGAAGACGGCGATCTCATTCGCTGCGGCAACACGATTTTGAAATTCCTGCGCGAAGGCCAAATCGAGAACGTCCATTACGGCAAAATGTATGAGCAAGCTTCTACGGACGATCTCACCGGCGCGCTGAATAAAAAGGCGATCAGCGATGTAATCAAAGAAGAGTACGCACGCTCGACTGCCAAGAGCTTGGCGTTCTCCCTGCTGATGCTCGATATCGATCATTTTAAAAAGATCAACGACACCTACGGCCACCCGGCAGGTGATTTCGTCTTGAAAGCCACTTCTACTTTGATTCGCGACAAGATGACCCGCGGCCAAGATGCTGTGGGCCGTTACGGCGGCGAAGAATTCGCTCTCGTCTTAAGAGAAACCCCATTGCGTATCGCGGTCGACATCGCGGAACGGATCCGCCATGCAATCGAAAAGAACGTCTACCAGTTCGAAGATAAAACCATCTCCGTCACAATGAGCGTAGGAGTCGCAAGCCTAGATTCAACCTGCGCGAGCTCCGACGACTTAATCGCAACCGCCGACAAAGCGCTCTACGACGCGAAAAACCAAGGCCGCAACCGCGTTTGCGCACGCTAGCCAGTCGTTGCGAGCGCAGCGAAGTAATCCCTACCCACTCTGCTGAGCAATGCTACGGAGAAATTACATCCGGCTACTCCGCACTGCTCTCGAACGGGACGCCTGGGGTACTTTAGTTTCTGATGGTTTGTCTCGCGCTAAGACCGCGGAGGTGAAAGCTAGGATTACTTCGCTGCGCTCGCAACGACTGGAAAAATCGGTGTCTAGAAAGTAGACAGTGTGTCGAAAGTTTATACAGCTTTTGGAACCTGCTTTTTATTCCGCTAGTTAACACGTGTTCGGTGTCATTCTTTTCTACAACTGTCTAGGTTTTATACAGGAGTGCCACTACGCGCAGATCAAGTGAAAAGTGATAAGTATCGACGATAACAGCGCTAAATGAATTGTGAAGAAACTGGCACAATCTGTGCTCTAGTGAGGTCCTGATTCCAAACAATTTGTAGTGGGAAACCAGGCGGAGGCCGGGTCCGAAACAGCGCGCCGTTTTGATTTAAACGGCGCGCGGCGAAGCAGTTACTTTAAATGGGTAGCTTGACCGCCAGCGGGGCGGCGTGCGGTGTTGCAGGCGCCATTCGCGCAACCGCCGGGCTGTACGCCTTGGCCAAGCGCTTGGTTCGCAACGCCGAGACCAGCGTTGTTACCATTGGCTTCGAAGATGCCCGAGAAGACAGGGGCTGCGATATTGCCGCTGCCATCGACTGCAGTTCCTACTAGATTCGAAACACCATTCAGGCCGGTGTTATTAAATCCGTTCACATTGGCGCCATTATCAATGGCAAACTGATTGGCCTCTTGCAGGTTATCCAATTGCTGGCCACTGGAGAGTTGGTCGCCGAAGCCATTATTGAAGACGGTTCCGTCGATGTTGTTGATTCCATCGCGACGGCGATCGAGGCCACTCTGCAAACCTTCTTGTAAATTGGGATTCGCCTTCCGCACAACCTCATTGGGTTTTGGCGGCGTAACCTTAGTCTCGGAGACACCGGGCTTACCTCCCCTGGGTTGCATGCTCTTGCAACCAGAAACAAACATAGTCAGCACCACAGCAAATAGAATTCCAGCATTTCGCGACTTGAACATTTGGCTCCCCCCACACACTCAGTCTACAGCGATCAAAATTTCGAATCTTAGTTTCGGGGCTATGTACTACAAGCTACGTGCCAGCATTTCGTGCGTTGTATTCACTCGGGGAGCGCCTATCAAACACACAGTCGTTGCGAGCGCGGCGAAGCAATCCCTCACCGTTCTGAGGAGCAATGCTACGGAGAAATTACATCCGGCTGCTCCGGACTGCTCCCGCCCGGGACGCCTGGGGTACTTTAGTTTCTAGTGGTTTGTCTCGCGCTAAGACCGCGGAGGTGGGGACTGTGGCTTCGACTATTTATTTGCCCGCGGTATTCCCGTTCGGGAGCAGTCCGGAGCAGCCGGATGTAATTTGTCCGGGCTTTGCTCGCCAGAGTGGGGAGGGATTGTGCTTCGCTGCGCTCGCAACGACTGGGGCGTTTGACGGGTATCCGCGCGGGCTTTAGCTTCTGGGGAATATGTCTTTGCAACAGGAGTCCGCCTCTAGGATTCGGGTTCTGCCCGAAGTTCTTATCAATCAAATTGCTGCTGGCGAAGTGGTTGAGCGACCCTCCAGTCTTATCAAAGAGCTTGTTGAGAACTCGCTGGATGCCGGCGCGACTCGCATTGAAATCCGCCTTTCTGAAGGCGGTCTCAAAAAAATTCAGATTCTCGATAATGGCGATGGGATGTCTAAGGAAGACTTAGCGCTTTGTCTCACTCGCCACGCCACTAGCAAAATTGGTAGCCTGAGCGATCTCGAAGCGGTGGGTACGTTTGGCTTTCGCGGGGAAGCCCTGGCCAGCATCGCAGCAGTTAGTCGCGTTGAAATTCGAAGCCGTCAGCCCGAGGCCGATGTGGGGTACCTCGTCGATGCGGACTTTGGATTACTCAAAGCTTCCCCTCGCCCCGTCGGTTGCCCCGCAGGCACTTCGATTACCGTGCAAGACCTTTTTGAACGGCTCCCCGCGCGTTTGAAATTCATGCGCAGCCCAGGCACCGAGAGCACTCACTGCTCTAAGATTTTAAAAGAAATTGCCGCCGCGAATTCCCAGACTCAGTTTTTCTTCCTCAACGAAGACAAGAAGGTTTTGGAGTTTGTTACCTCTTCGCGCGAAGCACGCTTTAAAGAATGCTTTCGGCCGCGTTGGGAACCAATGCATGTTCTGGAGCAAAACGACGAGGCACGATTAGAAGCATTCCTTTCTCCGCCGCACCTGATTCAAGATCGCGGAGAACTTTGGTGCTTCATCAATCGCCGGCCCGTTAAGAACCGCGCGCTGATTGCGATGGTCAAGCAGGCCTATGCTGCCACACTGGGACCTCACCACGATCCCTCCGGAGCGATCTTCTTAGATATCCGCCAAGACTGGGTGGATGTGAATGTGCACCCGCAGAAAACGGAAGTGCGGTGTTTCCGGCAGGAGAGTCTCTTCCCTTGGGTTTTATCGTCGATAAAAAAGTGCATCGGACAGCAGCGCTCAGCGCTTTCAATTGAGATGCCTGCGCGCGGATCGCTTCGGCCGGAAGGGCTCGCGACGACAGGTGGGGACCCATTTACCGCGAGTCCCTATATTCCCCAGACATTGGATATCGGCGAGCAGCCGCCCTCGATTCCTTGGGCGCCCTTGTCGGTGCCGGTTCCACAAACCCTTCCCTTGCCTAATCGGCAGTACCGAGCAGCGACTCCGATGGGCACTCCCGCTCCGGCGCCGATTTCTCAACCGTCTATCTCTCAACAACATCGCTATCGCTTCCTAGCGCAAATCCGCGCCAGCTACTTGCTCTGCGAAACGGAAAAAGGGCTGCTCTTGATCGACCAACATGCCCTGCATGAAAAGGTCCGCACCGAAGAACTCAAGAAACGCTTTGCCGCCAAGAACCTGCAAGTGCAGCAGTTACTGATTCCCAAAGTCCTGCCGCTCGCGGAAGAACTTCTGCCCGTACTCGAAGAAAATGCCCCGGCCTTAGCAGCCCTTGGCTTTGAAGTAGAACTTTTCGGCAACGCCGAAGCCTGTCTACGTACTCGGCCTGACTTGGTGAAGGAAGAAGATTGCCCGGCCGTCATCGAACAAATGCTCCGGGAAGTTCTGGCCGAGCATCTAAAGCCCGAAGAAATCTTAGATCGCTCGCTCCATCGGTTGCTCGCTACGATGGCCTGCCATAGCGCCATTCGCTTCAATCACCACCTCACACCCGAGGAAGCCCAGGCACTGCTTGACCAGTTGGAGAGTCTAGAGCTGGGATGGACATGTCCTCACGGTCGACCTATCCTGTTTGAATTGAGCTACCAGCAAATTGAGCATCACTTTGAAAGGGCCTAAATGGCTACCACCCGACAGCGTTCTGGCACTCAGCGCAAACTTGTTTTGGCTATTCTAGGCCCCACGGCAGCCGGCAAAAGTGACTTTGCCATCCAAATTGCCCAAAGGATTAATGGCGAGATTCTCTGCCTCGATTCGACCACGGTTTATAAAGGTTTCGATATCGGTTCGAGCAAACCCAGTCCCGAACAGCAGGCCATGGTGCCGCACCATTTGATTGATACTCTGGAGCCTGAACAAAATTTCTCGGCCCACGACTTTGCCGAAATGGCCTTTAACGACGTGCAGGACATCCATAAGCGCGGCAAGATTCCGATTCTTGTCGGCGGTACCTATTTCTACCTCCGCGCGCTACAGCACGGCATGTACCCGATTCAAGAAGTGCCTAAGGAAGTCTTTGATCAATTAGAAAAAGAGTTTGGCGACAACACTTCGGCGATGCACGCAGAACTTCAGCGTGTCGACGAAGATTCTGCCCGCGCCGTACATCCCAACGATCAGTACCGACTCACTCGCGCGCTCGCCGTTTTCCGCGGCACTGGCAAAAAGCCCAGCGAATTAAAAGCCCAGCCCCTCTGGCCCGAGCAAGAAAGCTGGCTGTGGATGAAGTACGCGCTCGTGGTGCCACGCAGTGTATTGGTCCAACGGATTCGCGAACGCGCTCAGAACATGCTCTCGGGTGGCTGGCTCGACGAAGTACGCACACTGCGCGAGAATCACCCGCATGCGCGCGCACTTTCTAGCGTTGGCTATCTTCAAGTTTGCAAATACCTCGACGGTGAAATTGCCCACGACAAACTCGTTGATTCCATCGAAGAGGCAACGCGCGGCTTGGCCAAGCGGCAACTCACGTGGTTGAGGTCCGACGCCGAACTGCGTTTTGTCGATGGTGGCGACACCGAGCGAGTTGAAAAAGAAGTCTCCAACATTCTCTCTGTACTGGAATCTAAAGCATGAATTCGATGACTGGTTTTGGCAAAGCGGAAACTCAAATTGGCGCCTGGTTGTTTTCTTTTGAAGCCCGTTCGGTGAACCACCGTTTTCTCGATGTCCGCTTTCGTCTGCCGGGAAGTCTAGCGTCGCTGGAAGCGAAGCTGGCTGAAACCGTTCGCGCTAAGTGCAACCGCGGCTCAATTGATATTAATCTCCGGCAAAAATTAGCGGTCAATAGCACGGCCAGTACTGGGACGGCTTATACTGTCGATTGGTCGGCGGCTGAGAGTTTCTTAGACCAAGTCACAGCTTTTAATAAACGCTTAGGCACACATTACCAACCGACTCTGGATACGCTGGTTGGGACGGGCCGGATTTTTCAATTATCAGATAACGTAGCCTCCACGGAAACCCTGATCGATCCACTCAATACACTTTTGGTCGAAGCCCTAGAAAACCTGTGCAAGATGCGGGCATCGGAAGGCAAGAAAGTGCAAACGGCGCTAAGAGAAGAATTAGACGCATTGCAGCAACTAAGCGCTCAATGCCGCAAACTCGCAGATGGCCAGACCGCCGCCATTCGGGAACGCATGCAAAACCGTCTGCAGCTCTTGGCCCACCAGGCCCCTTTGGACGCGCAGCGTCTAGAGCTCGAAATTGCGCTTTTTGCGGATAAGGCGGATGTGAGTGAGGAACTCCAGCGTCTAGATGCCCACCTGGAAAGCTATCTCAAGCTAGTGGGGTCCAAAACTCCGTCAGGACGTAAACTCGAGTTCTTGACCCAGGAATTGCACCGTGAGGTAAATACCCTTGCATCTAAATCAGCCTCCCTGGAATTGACGCAGGTCAGCGTCGATGCCCGAGCGCGGGTCGAGAAGCTAAGGGAGCAGATACAAAATGTCGAATAAACATAGAGCGATATTGGCAAATGCACCCTCGGGAGCGCTTTGCAGACCCAGAGCGCTCAATGTCGGCCACGGAAACTTCTTAGTTACGGATCGGATCGTTGCGATTTTGGAATCAGGCTCGCTGCCGATGAAGCGTTTGCGCGAAAGAAGTTTGGAATTGAATCGGTTGGTAGACGCAACAGCGGGAAGAAAAACTCGTTCGTTAGTTGTCCTCGATTCGGAGCACGTGGTTTTATCAGCGTTGGCTCCGCAAACTCTTTTTGAACGGTTGCAAGAAATCCCGATGGGACATCCCAGTCTGCTTGAGCAGGTGCAGGAAAGTGAACTGGTATCTTAAGTGGCAAAGAAATTAAAAAAGAAGGTTAAGAAGTCTGCCGCAAAGTCTAAGAAAAAGACTGCAGCGTTTCGCCGCCCTGCCCGTTCTGCTAAAAAGCCCGTCAGAAAAACACTTGTTAAGAAGACTTCGGCGAGTAAGAGCCGCCCCCCTCGTCTCATTGTTCTCTCCGCTCCCAGTGGCGCCGGCAAAAGCACGATCTGCCAGCGCTTAGTTGCGGAGTTTCCGCAAATTCAACTGAGCATTTCCACCACCACTCGCCCACAGCGCCCCGCCGAAATGGACGGAGTGCATTACCATTTTGTTAACCAGCAAACCTTTGAACAAAAAATCGCCAAGAACGATTTTGCCGAATGGGCCGAAGTGCATGGCAATCGCTACGGCACGGCTGTTGCGACGATTGAAGATTTTCTAAAACAGGGCAAACACGTTCTGTTCGATATTGATGTCCAGGGTGCGATGAACCTGCGTAAGCGCTACGGTAAGCGCACGCTTTTGGTTTTCATTTTGCCACCGTCGATGGAAGAACTCCGCAGCCGTCTTGAGGGTCGCAAGAGCGATGCTCCTGCTGTCATTGAAAAGCGCATGAAGAATGCCTACAGCGAAGTTGGATGGAGCAAGCAGTTCGACCATCAAATTACCAACGATAATCTCGAACGAGCCTACGCCGAGCTAGTGCAGATCCTGCGAAAGGAATGTCTGTGAGCAAAGGCAAATCCCCGTCAAAAACGCAATCAACACCTACCAAGGTAGTTGCGTCTACACCGGAGATCTCTGCCAAGCTTCCCGCAGCGCCTACACTCGATGACTTAGTCGCAAAAGTTCTCTCTTATAATCCACAAGCGGACATTGGAATCATCCGCCGGGCATACGAATTCTCAGAGTCGCTCCATCGTGGGCAAAAGCGCAGCAGTGGTGAGCCTTACATCCATCACCCCGTCGAAGTGGCGATGATTTTGGCCGAGTATCACCTCGATACTGTGACGATTGCGACCGGCCTCCTTCACGATACCGTCGAAGACACTGCAACCACGTTGGAAGAAATCGAATCCAAGTTTGGTCCCGAAGTTCGCACTCTAGTCGACGGCCTCACTAAGATTTCCAAAATTTCTTTCCGTACCAGTGAAGAGAAGCAGGCAGAGAACTTCCGCAAAATGGTTCTCGCGATGGCTAAAGACATTCGTGTGATCTTGATCAAGCTCGCGGATCGCATGCACAACATGCGCACGCTGCAACACCTCAAGCCTGAGAAGCAGGTCATGGTGGCTCAAGAAACTTTGGATATTTACAGCCCGCTCGCCAACCGCCTGGGTCTGTCGGCGGTAAAAATCGAATTAGAAGACTTAGGTCTGCGCTTCACGAAGCCCGAAGTTTTCTATCGGCTAGTCCAATTGGTCTCTAAGAAGTTGGATGAACGCGCAAAGTACACGCAAGATGTGCAAGCGATGATTCAGGACGGCCTAGACGAACACGGTTACAGCGGCATCCAAGTTACCGGCCGGCCGAAGCATTTTTACAGCATTCATCGCAAGATGGAGTCGCGGAATCTGGCATTTGATCAGATCCACGATATGCACGGCTTCCGCATTCTCGTAAATTCTATCGAGCAGTGCTACGGCGCCTTGGGTGTTATCCATTCGATTTGGACGCCTATTCCCGGCCGGTTCAAAGATTACATCGCGATTCCAAAAGCGAATATGTACCAGTCGCTGCATACGACGGTGATTGGTCCGGGTGGCGAGCGCATTGAGATACAAATCCGTACGCACGGCATGCACGAAACAGCCGAAAAAGGCATTGCCGCGCACTGGGTCTACAAAGAGGGCCGCCCCACCTCGTCGACAAGCGACAAATTTACGTGGCTTAATCGCCTAGTCGAATGGAACAACGAATTTAAGGATCCGACCGAGTTCTTGGAGTCGGTAAAGCTCGATCTCTTCGCCGAAGACGTTTACGTCTTCACGCCAAAGGGACTCGTGAAAGAATTCCCTCAAGGCTCCACGCCTTTGGACTTCGCCTACTCCGTGCACACGGATCTAGGGAACCGTTGTATCGGCGCCAAAATCGATGGCCGCCTCGTGCCGCTCAAACACAAACTGGTAAGTGGCGACACCATTGAAATCCTCACTTCTCCCAACCAAAAGCCCAACAAAGATTGGTTGAAGGTCGTAAAGACGTCGCGCGCGAAAAATAAGATCCGCGCGTTTATTAAGACCGAAGAGTTCGAACAAAGTAAGGCGATGGGACAAGTGATGCTCGAGCGCGAGATGAAACGCGCAGACATCAAGTCCAAAACGACTGCTAAAGACGGTACGCTGCTGAAAATCGCAGAGTCCTTCTCATTGAAAAGCCTAGACGATCTCTACAGCGAGATTGGTTACGGCAAACTTTCTGTCCACAAAGTAATCTCGAAGCTCAATCTCAAGAATTCGCCGATTCAGAGCGAAGGCCGTGGACCGTTGCAGCAGATTTTTGATAGAGCCGCTGAGAAAACGTCGGGCGCGCAGGTAGTGAAGGTAAAGGGCATCGATGATTTACTCGTCCGATTTGCTCGTTGCTGTAATCCTGTTGCGGGTGAAGCGGTGATTGGATTTATTACGCGCGGTCGCGGCATCAGTGTGCACCGCACGAGCTGCCCCAAGATTTTAAACTCAGATTCGCATCGCAGAATTGAAATTGAATGGGATCAAACCAAGAAGGCAGCGCGGGAGATCAAAGTGCGCATTGTCTCCGTCGATCGACCTGGATTGCTAGCGGACTTAAGCCGCACAATTCGAGATAACCAGGTCAATATTACGCGCGCGCAGATCGGTACTACGAAGGATAAGCGCGCCGTGTGTGTATTTGGTGTGGATGTGCTGGACTTAGGCCAGCTTAAAAAGATTATTTCTACTCTCGAAAACGTTCCCGGCGTTGTATCCGTTACGCGCGTTCAAAAGAAAGAATAGACCGCTTCGGCCTGCGGTCTCGCAACGACTGTTAGAGAGTCGGCTTCTTAGGAGCCACTTCTTTAGCAGCAATCGCAGAAGTCTCACCAGCACGAGCAGAAATCTGCCCTTCCAAGCAATTTGGAATCGAAAGCAATCCGCCAGCAACAACGCTCTTCTCGCCACTCAGTGACAACGGCTTCGCGCCATCGACTAAGTACTTCTTCACTTTGTGGTAATCCCATTTCTCGCCTTGGCTAGCCAAGAGAGCTGCGGCACCGGAAGCAAACGCAGTGGCTTGCGACGTACCCGACATGGTTCCAAATTTTCCACCAGGCAAAGTAGAGAGAATCATCAGTCCAGGAGCAGCTAAGTGCACCGTGCGACCGAAATTGGAAGAAGGCAGCAAGTGATTCAATTTATTGACGCTAGCGACGCTGACAATGTTGTCCAACGGGTAGCTAGCTGGAAAATAGGGAATTTTGTCGTTGTTGCGGCCATCGTTACCAGCAGCAGCTACGAAGAGCACTCCCCGGCGACGTGCTAATTCAACTGCAGCGCGCTCGCTGGGTGCGGGCTCAGATCCGCCTCCGGAGTAATTGATGATCTGAGCGCCATTTGCCACAGCATACTCAATGGCGCGAACCGTATTGGTCAGGTTGTTATAACCAGAACCGCTGTTGTCGTAATACTTCAAAGCCATCAGAGAAGCATTGGGGCAAACGCCCGAAGTTCCCATTCCATTCGCTGCACTGCCGCCGATGATTCCAGCGATGTGAGTGCCGTGGCCGTGGGTATCAAACGGAAGCGGGATATCGTGCACGAAATCCCAACCCACTACGTCGTCGACGTAACCATTGCCGTCGTCGTCGATTCCGTTGCAGCTCTTGTCACGGCATTTATAGGCATAACCCTTGGCTGCAAATTCTTTGGAAGGCTGCCAGGCGCCAGTTTCGCCGCGGTTGATCCACACGTTATTCTTTAATTCTGGGTGAGTGTAATCAATGCCGGTATCGATCACGGCTACAGTCACTTTGGGTGAGCAATCTAAAATCTGAGGTTTAGCGGGTTTCACGAGGCGCGTGAAAACATCGAAGAATCCAATGCTCGCAAGGCCCCATTCACGGGCCATAGCAGCATCCGCTTCTTGCGCCAAAACTGGCTGCGGTGCGGACATATTCTTAATTCGTGCTTGGATCTCTACTGGAAGTTCTGGATAGTGCAGACGATCTTTTAAAATCTTAACAGCATCGGCGTTCGCTGTTAACAGCGTGTCCGACTTAGCAACGATTTCGGTAACAGCCAAAAGAGAACAGAACATTAAGCTGGCCGTGAAAACCGACGGTATACGTTTTGTCTTATTTGCTACCACTTCTAAGCCCCGCATCCACATGAGCGTCCCCTACATTGCGCTTATCCGCGTCCCCTACGCTCAACTCGCGCAACGCGAGCTGGCGCCAACATCAACAGACGGTAAATAAAGCAATCACTGGGCCAAGCGAGGGGTGAGTTAAGTGGTTGAAATGAGAGGGTGTGATTTTTGGAAAATACGCGAGTGTGGATAGTTCAAGAAACTACGTCCGCAAATTTCGTCACCTGCTTAATACAAGAGCGACACATTTCGTCTCCTATCAGAATACGAAATTCGAGTGCGCTCGTTTGCAGATCACAACGTGGATACAAACCCCGGAAGGGTTGGAGAAACGAGCAACGGCTCTAGAGTCGCGCCATCTCGTAGCTGCAGGAGCTTGTAGGCGTAGTAATTGCGCAGCACGAGTTTGACGTAATTGCGGGTTTCATTGATGGGAATTAGCTCGGTAAAAACGTCGCTAGGCGCGTTGCCGCGCGCTTTCCACCACTTCCCTACCCGCTTCACGCCGGCATTATAAGAAGCCGCAATGAGCGCCGGGTGGGGCAGAATTTTTGCGAGTTTGTGCAAGTGATAACTTGCGAGTTTTAGATTCTCGGGAGCCAGGAATAGGTAATCAGGATCGTAGTACGCTGCAAATCCCCACTCCGAAGAAATCTGCTCGGCCAAGAACGGCATCAGCTGCATCCAGCCCCTAGCGTTCGCCGGAGAAACCGCAGACGGATTGAACGCGCTTTCCTGGCGAATAATCGCATACGCAAAATCCGCATCCACTCCCCAATGCCGGGTAAATGAATCCACCAAACCCGAATGCGGTCGCGGGAACATTTCATCGATAAAGTCGTAACCAACTTCAGTCGCTGCCTCGTGAGATTGGCCCATGCGCTCGACGACTTTGGAATAGATCCGCATCGCATCGAGAGTGCCGCCCGAAGCCTGGTGCAGGTGCGCGGTATAAAGCAGCCCGCGCGTGGCATCGAGTGAATCGTCCTTCTCTAGGATTAAAGCCGCGCGCCGCAAACTCACTTGGCTTTCACGCCGCAGATGATCCCCAAGCCAAGTCTCACTTTGGGTCAGCAAAGCGTCGACGCGATTAGGAACATTAATAGGCCTATCGAGATAGGCCATTCTGCCGGTGCGGACCGGCGGCTCCATCTTCATACCGAGTCGTTGGTGCGCCAAAATGCTGTAGTAGCTGGGCATCGGAGTCTTGGCGATTGCCATCAGACGATCGCGCGCATCAGTTGGATTGGATTGTTCGGAATAGCGCGCGAGCCAATAAGACCTTCGCATCTGCTCGTAAACACTTTCGTCTTTATCGCACTGACGACTCCACACCGTGTAAGCCTTGTCGGGTTGGCCTTGGAGAAAATGATAGAGGCTAATGAGAAGCCCAGCTTCGGTGGTGGCGGGGTCGCAATCTTCGATATCGCGCAATTCTGCATAGGCCTTTTCAGCTGCCGCCCAATCGGTGCGATCGAGAGCAATGCGCATGCGCAGATTCACAAACCGCATCCACTGCTCGTCGGTAACGTTGTCGCGAATGCTTTCATCGCGCGCGACTTGCTCGCACTTTTCAAACGCAGCGTCGTTTTCATCCTGATTCCACAGACGCGCGATTTCAAAATAACGTGCGCGCACCTGGGGATTTTCAAACGACGGCGCTGCCTTTTCCTCATCGCGGTTTTCGCGCACGGCACTTGAGACATCAGCCCGCAGTAATTCCACTTTGCGGCGCAAATCCAAAGTACTGCTCTCCAAATCAACGGCCTGGGTTTTCAGCGCTGCATAGCGCGGCGACGAAGCACTGAGTCCGCGGGCCTCGCTGTTTTGCAATTGCAGCAGGCGCAGCGTCTCGGTCGGAGTCAGCCCACTGGCTAGTCGCTTGCGTTCCAGTTTAATGCTCTCTGCGAGCACCTCGGTATGAAAGGCGCTCTCTGGAGCTAGCGGATAATACGGTTCCCGCACCATGGGCGTGTGCAAAGTGGAGCACCCGGTCAAAAGCAGCAGGATGTAAAACCAGAGGCGATTCATAAAGGCATTCTATTTAAGAATTGGTATGATTCCCAGCGTGAAAACTATTTTAAACAGCCTAAGCGCCGTTCTTCTCCTAGTGGCCGCGAATTGTTCCAAACCGCCTGTGGAGGTCGATCCCGAGGTGGAGAAATTGGAAAAAAAGCTGCATTCGCTTCAGCTGGAAGTGAAGAAGATTGAGATCGATATCCAAGACGCGGATAACGACCCGGCCTTAAAAGTGAAGCTGCAGGAAGATTTTAAGCTGACAGAGTCGCGCACGTCGCGCGTGGAGCATGAGTTGAAGAAGAGAAAGCCCGTGACGGAAGATGCCCCAGCCGCTGGGGGTCATGGCGAATCGAAGCCTTCCGAGAGCGGCCACCATTAGCCATTTCCAGATTTGGGGACGAGCGGGTATTTGGTCGGGAGTTGGGTGCTTACGGATTTGCTACCGTGGGATTTACTACTGCGGGATTCACTGCCCACTACCTGGTGCAAGTAAATCGCAGCAATAATGTCGCCCGTGATATTCACAGCAGAACGCGACATAATCAGCAAACCATCAAGACCTACAATTAAGCTGAGTCCCTCGGGCGGAATCCCCAAGGTTGAGAGACACGCTGCCAAAACGGGAATAGCGCTTCCAGGAACTCCCGGCATGCCCACGCAGGTAACCAGCACAAAACCCATCAGCACCAGGTGATCGAATAATGTAAATTCGATTTCAAATACCTGAGCCAAGAAGATAACAACCACCGCTTCAAAGAGCGCAGTGCCATTTAGATTGAAATTAGCGCCCAACGTTGCCGCAATGGAGGAGATACTTTCGGGCACGCCGAAATGATCTTTGAGAGTGCGTATCGTTATGGGCAGAACCGCACTTCCAGATGTGGAAAACATAGCTGCCGTAAAAATCGCGGTGCGTGCACGTGCGAAGAACTGCCGCGCCGGGTACTTGAGCCAGTAGATGAGAATAAGTGGGTAAACCACAAACATCTGCAAGAAGAGTCCAGCCACCATCACGCCGAGATATCCCATCAAGGCCCCGGCCCAGGAGGCCTCAAACCGGCAGACAGCGCCAAGGGTCAAAGCAGCAATCGCCGCGGGAGCAAAGAGCATTAGCTTCCCAAACGGGTAAGCAAAGACGTCCCTGCCCGTTCGCAAGAAATAGAGAATGTAGGCTGACTGCCTGGATGGCACGATAGCAACGACAATCCCCATTAGTACCGACGATATATAGACCAATGTCAGCTTGCCGCTAGAAATCGCCGCAAGTGCCGAGAAGCCCACGAGCGGGCGTAGCAAACTAGAAAGTGACAGGAATTCTATGGACCCCACCGATTTCGAAAGAGCGGCATCTGGAAAATTCAGCCCTGGCTGAAAATAAACGACAAGCGTTTGGCCAATCACAATCGCAATCAAAGTCGTGACCAAATAGAAGAACGTCAGCTGCGTAGTCAGCTTCACGCCATTCGCATGGTTGCGAATATTTCCAATAGCGACACTCACCGAGAAGAAAATGAATGGTGCTAGAACCAAAAACACCAGCTGCAGAAAGACAAACCCGAGTGGATAGATGCCCTTCAATGCGATTTGCGTAAGCTGCTCACGGTGATCGCTAAAGCGGATTAAGAGCGCAAGCGCGCCGCCAAACAAAAAGCCAAAAAATAAATGGCTGTCCAAGCTAACCTGTCTGGACATGTTTTCGGCCGGCTCTTTCATCGCGCTTATTAGTTTCTCTAGGGAAGCAACGCCAAATCGTCGCCGTCTAAGACCATAAAGGCCTCGGCGTGACTCGCATTGGGAAGATGAATACTGCGGTACTGCGCCAGGCCTCTGACCTTGGCCGGCAAATTGTTCTGAGCTACTTGCGAGTGGTAGGCACCGAGCGCCTCGCACTTTTTCTCAATCGTCTCGTCGATATTCACAATGCGATTGGCGTGGAGCGGATTCCAAACCTCGTACAACCAAACTTGCTTGATCGATTCCACGCATTTGAGCATCGCCGCGCGGAATAGGCGATAGGTCGCCTCGTGGTCTGAATGCGAATCGTAGGGCCATGGGCAGAAAATAACGTCGTATTTTCCAAGATCCAGCTGACGTGCGAGCGGCGCCGCTAACGAAGCCTGGCGATTTAATTCACCGTCGCGCCCATCCAAGAAGAAAATGTTATCGACTCCAAGAACGCTGCAGGCAGCTGCCGCTTCTTTTTTGCGCTGCTCTAAAAATGCTTTTGCGAGTTCCGCTTTCGGTGGCTCTGGTTGGCCTGCTTCGCCGCTCGTCATGAAGATCACATCAACGGTAGCGCCAGCGGCCTTCATCAAACCAATCGTTCCGCCGCAGCCTATTGATTCGTCATCCGGATGGGGAGAAAGAACCAGCGCGCGCACAGTGTTGTCGAAGAAACTTTGTTTGCGGATCTCACCCGATGCCCAGTAGCGCGAGATATTGTGTACACGGCGAATCAGATTAAGCTCGAAGGCCCAACCATGAACGCGGTTTTTAACTCGTCGCAGAATGCTCACAGATTTCCCCGCAGATAAAGACGCCTTAAACCTATTCGGAAAAATGTGAACCTCACCCTCAACGCACTGCGGTCTGGCGATTCTGCTGCTGGATTTTACTTTAGATACGGGAGGTTAGAACGGGGGGATTAAATGGCGGAGGGAGCGAGACTTGAACTCGCAAGCGGTTTCCCGCGCCGCATTTCGAGTGCGGTGCCTTACCAATTAGACTATCCCTCCAATGGCGATTCAAAGTCGCATAGGCCGTGC
>Ga0163144_10001731_pt1 | contig 51074 bp, 39 predicted proteins | sample OliLak19BULKMAT1_FD_123175 | JGI IMG/M metagenome (GOLD analysis project Ga0163144, IMG submission 123175) | Freshwater microbial mat bacterial communities from Lake Vanda, McMurdo Dry Valleys, Antarctica - Oligotrophic Lake LV.19.BULKMAT1 | ecosystem: Environmental > Aquatic > Freshwater >... | reverse complement strand
CTGTTTCTGTTTTTCCAAATCCTGCAACCGACAACTTAACAATTTCATTTACAACACCTGCAAACAAAGCCAATGTGAAGATTGTGAATGTTGCGGGACAGGTTGTAAAAGAAATAAACAATGTAAGCGGAAATAGCGTAAGCCTTGATTTTGTTGATTTTCCGAGCGGAGTTTATTTTGTTGAGACAACAAACAATGACGAAATTACTCACTCACGTTTTATTAAAGAATAAATTAATAACAACCGAAAAGCCCGGAACGAAGTCGTTTCGGGCTTTTTTAGTTTTAAGTTAAACCTTATCTAAAGCTTGTTTCAAATCCTCTATCAACAAATCCGCGTCTTCTAAGCCAATATAAAGTCTTACCATGTTCCAAGGCAAAGGGTTTTCGAAGCTTTTGCTTGCAGCTAATGCACAAAGCGGAAATAACAGTGATTCATATCCACCCCAAGAGGTAGCCATAATGAAGCGTTTTAGGTTATCACAAAACCGCTCTACTCCTGCCTCGTCTTTTGCATCTATCACAATGGACAAAAGTCCGCCACCCTGTTTCATTTGTTTTTTAGCGAGTTCTAATTGCGGATTTTTGCTGGAGAAAGGATAATGTAATTGTTTTATTTTAGGGTGATTTTCTAGGAATTCTGACACTTTTTGAGCGCTTTTGGCACTTTGGTTTACCCGAAGTTCAATTGTTCTTAAACCACGCAGAATTAAACCTGCGTCTTGTGGCGAAATACAGCTTCCAATCGTCATGTATTCTTCTGCCATCATTTTCATAATTCGTTCTCGTGAACCACAAACAACTCCACAAATAACATCGCTGTGTCCGTTGATATACTTGCTTCCCGAGTGTACCACCAAATCAATGCCCATTTCTATTGGGTTTTGATTAATTGGTGAATTATAGCTATTGTCAATGATGGTTGTGATGTTTTTGCTCTTCGCTAATTTTGTAATTGCTTCAATGTTTTGCAACTCAAAAGTTAATGAATTCGGGCTTTCCAGGTATATCAACTTTGTGTTTGGCTGAATCGCTTTTTCAAAATCTGCAGCCTCTCCCCCACTCACAAATGTGTGTGTAACGCCATATTTTGCGAGGTATTTCGAAAGTAAATTATTGGTCCAGCTATACGGCTTTTGCACACATACAACATGGTCTCCGCCCTTAACAACACTCATTATCGCTGCAGCAACAGCAGCGCTTCCGCTTGAAAAAACAAGTGCGTCTTCTGTCTTCTCTAGCGCTGCTAATTTCTTTCTAAGTGTCGCCACTGTAGGGTTATAGCCTCTTGTATAAAATGGCGTTTCTAATTCTTTTGTTAGTTTTTGTCGCATTTCTGCTACCGTTTTAAAACAAAAATTGGTCGTTTGAAAAATAGGTGGTGCCACGGAGCCGTAGTATTCATCGCGGTCTTCGCCTAGGTGGTTGAGGATAAAAGAATTGTCCATAAGAAATTTTATGTTTTAGAATTTACGAAAATAAACAGGTCTGGTATTTTCCAAAAGTAAGAAACTCTTTTGTTTTCGCTTTCAAATTCTTTATTCCTAAATGTTCGCTTCAACAAGTTTCAATCGTTCCCGTTTTTTCATTTTGAAAAACTTGAGCGTTATTTTTCACGAATTTCTTAAAATTATAAGAAAAAGACACCAAAAACCAAGCAAATATGCTGTAATCAGCGCCCAGAAAGACCTGCAGAAAGAGCTGTTTTTGGCCGCTTTAAGAGCCTTTTGCCTTCCTGGACAACAAAAGACACTAGCGAGTGCCTTTTTGCTCGTATTGGCGCTTATTTCAGGTCGAGGGGCTGTTTTTGGGCAAATTTTGGAGCTAATTTGTCCGATTGGGCTGTTTTTGGTAAAAACTCAAACTTCTAATCCCCGCAGCGTTTCTTTCTGCGAAATGGTCTTTATAGGAAATTGGGGCGTTGATTTAGGTCCGCATTTTAGGTTGATTTCTTTATTTGGGATTCTTGTTTTTGATTAATAATTCGCCTAGCCCCTTTGGCTAATTTCTTCGAAGGAGTGCATTTGAGAAAATGGGAGTTGATTTAAGAACATAAGATTGTCTTGGTTTCTTCGTTTGGGGATTTGAGTTTTCCTCCTGATTAATCACCTTTTTCAAAGGGGGAGTTGATTTGAGTGGAAAGTGTGTATAGAATTCTTGAAAACAGCAGGTGTGAGAATCGCTAATTTGAGGCATAAACAACATCAAGAGTTGGTGAAAAATGAGCTCCTGTGTTCAGATATTTAAAGTGTGGATGGTTGAGTTAATTCTTCCGGATAAGGTAAATTTGGCTGGAATAAGTCTTGCCGGTTTTGATTGCAGACAGGTTAGATCGGAAACCGTTCCACGTGGAACGTAGGATATTTGTTTGACCTGTTTTAATTTTTTCGCTCAACATTGAAACGTAGAAAGAGTCGAAAATCATTGGTAGGATCTTGAAGGTGTTTAGCTGGTGTTTCTTAAAAACCGACTCAATATCCTTTGGGGTAAAATGATAAAGGTGGCGAGGAACATCATAAGCGGCCCATTGTTCTTTATAGATTTTTGCGTCCAGGGAATTGCAGTTTGGAACCGCAATAATGATGATACCATTAGGTTTAATTAGGCGCTTTAAATCGGCTATTCTTTCGTTTAATTTGGGTACGTGTTCTAGAACGTGCCACATCGAAATAACATCAAAACTAGCATCGGGAAAACTCTTTAATTCTTCTTCTTCTTTAACATTCAAATCGTAATTTTTAATCGCCATTTGGCGAGCATCTGGGTCTGGTTCAATTCCAAATGTATCCCATTTTGCACTTTTACATGTGTTCAAAAATTCTCCCGTTCCACACCCAATATCTAAAATTTTTCCGGTTTTAAAGTACTTCGAAATGAGCTGAAGCTTCTTTAATAAAGTGTATTTTCGCACCAACTGATAAGTCGAATTTATAAAGCCTTTTTTGGTATTTGAATGAGAAACATAGTCCTCCGATTTATAATATCTTCCTAAATCTTTTTCTTCTGGACGAGGATTTGTGAACTTAAATCCACACGATTCGCACTCTACAATTTGGAAGGTTTCACGTGAAACAGTGTGATCAATGCAAGCCAAAAAGGGGGCAAGTTGAACAGAATTACAAATCGGACAATGCTCTTGTTTCTCCATAAACCGGTGTTGTGTTCCACGTGGAACTAATCTTGTTTTATATAGCCTTTAACAAACAAAACGTGCTCACTAAAGTAGTCATCAATATCTAGTTTCTCAAATACAAAGTAGATGTTTTGTCCAATTGAATCCTTAGAAGAACCGCGGTACTTTGACATTAAGTTTGAATAAATTGTTGTTTCAACTGGACGGTTTTCTTTTCTTAAAAATAGGACCGGACGGTTTCCTTTTTCCCACCAAAAATCGAATTCAAGGTCTCCTCTTTTGTAAACAATATGGCTTTCGCTTCCTTCGAAAAAGCGACTCACTTCAAAATTTTCTGCCAACAACAGATGATCAAAAAACTCACTAACATAGCCAGCATTTTTACTAATCTTCCAAAAAATCTTTTCAAATATTTTCATGTTCCACGTGAAACTATCTACCTAAATAAACCATTAAAATGGAAATATCTGATGGAGTAATTCCTGATATTCTTGATGCTTGTCCGATTGTTCTAGGACGAACTTTTGTTAATTTTTCACGAGCTTCTTTCGACAAAGATGTAAGTCTGATGTAATCAAAATCTTCGTGCAAAACCAAATCTTCTAACCTCAATTGTTTGTCTGCCAACTCATGTTCTTTTGAAATATATCCTTCGTATTTCATCAAAATTTCTGCCTGCTCAATGCTCTCTAAATCATATTTTGAAATGAACTCTTTTACCTTTTCTGATGCCAATGCAAAATCCAAAAGTGTAATTGTTGGCCGGGTTAATACTCCGAACATTTTTACTTTTTGTGAAATAGGAGCGGAGCCGATTGTTGCCAAAACAGGATTCATTTCACTTGGGTCAATGCTTTCTTTTTTGAAATAAGCGATGATTTCTTGTGTGCTTCTTTGCTTAATCTTTACTCGGTCTAGTCGTTCCTTTTTTGCTAATCCTAACTCATAAGACTTAGGAGTTAAGCGAATGTCTGCATTGTCCTGTCGTAACAAAATTCTATACTCAGCACGTGAAGTAAACATGCGATAAGGTTCATCTGTTCCCTTAGTTACCAAATCGTCTATTAAAACGCCTATATATGCCTCAGAACGCTGTAAAATAAATGGCTCTCTCTCATTAACTTTTAAGTGTGCATTGATTCCTGCCATCAAACCTTGACAAGCCGCTTCTTCATATCCTGTGGTTCCGTTAATCTGTCCAGCAAAATATAAGTTGTTTATCAACTTGGTTTCAAGTGTTAAATGGAGCTGCTGTGGAGGAAAGTAGTCGTACTCAATTGCATAGCCAGGGCGAAACATTTTTACGTTCTCAAAACCTGGAATCATTTTCAATGCTTTGTATTGAACGTCTTCAGGCAAGGAAGTAGAGAATCCATTTACATAAATTTCTACTGTGTTCCACCCTTCTGGTTCAACAAATATTTGGTGTCTATCACGTTCTTCAAAACGTGTAATTTTATCTTCTATGCTCGGACAATATCTTGGCCCAAGTCCTTGAATTCTTCCAGAAAACATTGGAGATTTTTCAAAACCTGTTCTTAAAATTTCGTGAACAGCCTCGTTAGTATACGTTGTAAAGCAGGGTATTTGACCTTCTGGTCCATTTTTAAAAGCATCTTTTCTTTCTACTTTAAAACCAAATTGATCAACATCTAAATAAGAAAACTTGTTTGGATTTTCATCACCGTGTTGCACTTCCATTTTAGAATAATCAAGTGAACGACCATCAACTCTTGGAGGCGTTCCCGTCTTCATTCTGCCTGCTTCAAACCCTAATTTTACTAATTGTTCGGTAATTCCTGTTGATGACTTTTCGCCCGCTCTTCCTCCACCATATTGTTTTTCACCTAAATGAATTAAACCATTTAAAAAAGTACCATTGGTTAGAACTACTGATTTTGCTCGTATTTCAATGTCCATTCCAGTAATTACTCCAACTGCTTTTCCTTCTTCAACAATTAAACTTTTTACCATGTCTTGCCAGAAATCCAAGTTGGGCGTGGCTTCTAGCATTAATCTCCATTCTTCAGCAAATTTCCAACGGTCACTTTGTGCTCTGGGACTCCACATTGCCGGTCCTTTTGAGCGATTTAACATTCTAAATTGAACTGCAGTTCTGTCTGTTACAATTCCTGAATAACCTCCCAATGCATCAATTTCACGCACAATCTGGCCTTTTGCAATTCCTCCCATAGCAGGATTACAGCTCATTTGAGCTATTGTCTGCATGTTCATGGTTATCAACAATGTTGAAGAACCCATATTAGCAGCAGCAGCAGCAGCTTCACAACCAGCATGACCTGCACCAACAACTATAACATCGTATTCTTTAAACATTTTTTATTTATAAAAAGTCCGTAAAAGTACATAATTTAAAGGACTTTAAACTAATTAATTATACTAAAATATTGATAATCAATTATTTATATTTACTACAATCCAAATTGCTTAGATAATTCAAGCATTCTAATAATGGGTTTCTTTGCTTTTTCAATTAATTCATCTGATAATAAAATTTCTGGTTGCTCATATTTTAGGCAATTATACAGCTTTTCCAACGTGTTTAATTTCATGTGAGGACAATCATTACAAGCGCAAGAATTATTCGGTGGTGCTGGTATAAACGTTTTATCTGGATTCTTTTTTTGCATCTGATGAATGATACCAGATTCTGTTGCAACAATAAACTCTTTTGCACTTGATTTTGATGCATAATTTAATATACCTGTTGTACTACCAATGTAATCAGCTATTTCAAGAAGATTTGCCTCACATTCAGGATGAGCTAATAAAATTGCACCTGGATGTTGATTTTTTAATTTTACAATTTTCTCTAAAGAAAAAATTTCGTGAACCATACATGCTCCATCCCAAAGCAACATGTTTCTTCCCGTTTTTTTGTTGATGTATGCACCTAAGTTTTTATCTGGTGCAAATATTATTTTTTGATCTTTTGGTAAACTTTCTACAATTTGAACAGCGTTGGTTGAAGTGCAAACAATATCGGTTAAGGTTTTTAAATCTGCAGAACAATTGATGTATGAAATCACTAAATGATCAGGATGAAGTTTTTTGAATTCCAAAAATTTATCTGCCGGACAAGAATCTGCTAATGAACATCCTGCTTTTAAATCTGGTAATAAAACTTTTTTTGTGGGTGAAAGAATTTTTGCAGTTTCAGCCATGAAATGAACTCCAGCAAACACAATGATGTCGGCATTTGTTTTTGCTGCTTCCTGCGATAATCCCAAGCTATCACCGATGTAATCGGCAATGTCTTGAATGTCAGCATCCTGGTAGTAATGGGCAAGTATGATTGCATTTTTTTCTTTTTTGAGCTTGTTTATTTCAGCAAACAAATCTAGAGAAAAATCAATCGGAATATCTAGAAAACCTTTTTCCAATGAATGACCACCCATAATAATAATATATCTTTTTAATTTAAAATATTTAAAAAATTGTTGTTGTTATTGGTCTGTTAGTTGAGTGTAAAAAAAAACAAGAAAAGCATTGCAATTACGAGTTCTAACAATCAACCAACACTAATTAAAAAGTTCTTAGAGTATAACATGCTGAACAATAGGATTGTTTTGGTTTATCAACATGTTGTTAGTATGCTTTTCATTTAATAACTTCTATACAAAAGTACGTTAATTTATGTTACCAAATTGTTGATTAGTCGTGTTAAGTTCTCACAAAAAAGGGGTTGTATATTCAAAAAATAATATAAGCAATACCTTCTTTTAACAAAGCAAGAAAAATCTTCTACACATTTACAACATATTCTTTTGTTATCAACAGAAATCGTGTTGATAAAATAAAAACCAGAGGTCTAATTATCAGCACTTTATTTTTCAACTTTACAACCGTGTTCACAAGCCTAAAAAGCTGTTAATAACGTTGCATTAATATTAAAATTCCAAAAATGAAGATAGCGATTGGTTGCGATCACGCAGCATTTTCTTTAAAAGAAAAACTAAAACCCTACTTAGTATCAAAAGGTTATGAGATAAAAGATTTTGGTTGCTATTCAGAAGAGCGTGCCGACTATCCAGATTTTGCTCACCCTGTTGCAAACGGAGTAGAAAGTAAAGAATTTGATTTTGGTTTATTGATGTGTGGAAGCGGAAACGGAATAAACATGACCGCAAACAAACACAAAGGAATTCGTTCGGCATTGTGTTGGACTGCAGAAATAGCAGAACTGGCACGCCAACATAACGATGCCAATATCTTAACATTGCCAGCAAGATATATGTCAGAAGAAGAAGCAAAAAAGTGCATAGACCTTTTTTATACAACAGCATTTGAGGGCGGAAGACACAGTGATAGGGTTAAGAAAATTAGCGAAGGGTGTTAGGTTACGAATTACTAATCAAAACGAATTTACGCCATTCGACTCCGCTCATGGTGACAAACAAATTTAACTGATTTTAAAAACGAAAAAACATCTTGAACAGAATGTATTCCCCCTTTGAGAGGGACAAGGCGTGTGTAAAACGAATGATGATAAAAAAAACAATTCTACTATTATTATTTCCAACGCTTCTTTTTTCCCAGAAGGACACAACAGCCATTCGTTATTCTAAAATAATTTCTGCAAACGACCTAAAGACCCACCTTACCATTTTGGCGTCTGATGAATATGAAGGTAGAGAAACGGGACAGAAAGGGCAGAAGATGGCTGCAGAATACATTTCGAATCAGTTTAAGGGTTTTGGAATCCCTCCTTATAAGGATAACACCTATTATCAAACATATCCGCTCAATATGATTTTGCCTGTTCCGGCAGACGTAATGGTTAACGAAAAGAAATTCACAGGAAATAAAGATTTTTATAATTTTCCTGGAATGAGCGAACAAACGATAATGACATCCAGCGTTTTGTTTTTGGGTTATGGAATAGAAGGCGAGAATTATAATGACTACAAAGGCGTTAATATAAAAGACAAGGTTGTAATGATTTTAATGGGCGAACCTTATGGTTTAGACGGAAAATCTATCATCACAAAAACAGAAAAGCCATCTGTGTGGACAACCTACGGGAGAGCAAAAACAGAAAAAGCAAAAGAGAAAGGCGCAGCAGCAATTTTGGTGGTAGTAGACGATATAGCAAAAGGAATAGCAGACAACAAACACCGACTAGAAAGCGCAGCACTAAAACTAGACCTACCGAAAAAAGAGAGCCCAATTATTTTTATTTCGAAAGAAATGGCGAATGCAATTCTGTCCGAAGGACCCGCACGCGGCAAAAAAATAAGCATAGAAGAATGCATTGAAAAAGTTTCGAAGGGCGGAAAACCATTGAAAATAAAGGCGAAATCAAACCTTGTAATTGATGTAAAAAACAATGTTAAAAAAATTGAAGCGGAAAATGTTTTGGGTTATGTAGAAGGAACAGATTTAAAAGAAGAACTGATAATTATCACCGCACATTATGATCATCTTGGAAAAGACGGTGATGTGGTTTATAACGGAGCAGATGATGATGGTTCGGGAACAGTTGCGGTAATTCAGTTAGCACAAGCTTTCGCGAAAGCAAAAAAAGAAGGACACGGTCCGCGCAGAAGCATTTTGTTTATGCCCGTTTCCGGAGAAGAGAAAGGATTGTTAGGCTCAGCATATTATACAGAGCACCCCGAATTTCCGCTTAAAAATACGGTCTGCGATTTAAATATTGATATGATTGGAAGGCTAGATGAGAAACACGAAAAGAACACAAATTATGTTTATTTAATTGGCTCTGATAAGTTGAGTTCACAACTACACAAGATTAGCGAACAGGCAAATAAAACGTATACAAACATAGAATTGGATTATACATTCAATGACGAAAACGACAAAAACCGTTTTTATTATCGCTCCGACCATTACAATTTTGCAAAAAAGGGAATTCCTGTCATCTTCTATTTTAATGGCGTTCATGCAGATTATCACAAAGAAACAGATGAAGTAGAAAAAATAAATTTCGAAAAAATGGAAAAAATCACACGATTGGTTTTTTTCACAGCATGGGAGTTGGCGAATAGGAATGAGCGGGTTGTGGTTGATTCGAATAAGAAGTAGCACCGGAAAAGGTTGGCAAACGAGCAGTTGGCAAAAAGCGATTAAAAAACAAAATTTCAAATTTCAAAAAAAGGAAAATGTCAGGAGCGTTAGAATTATTTTTAGAGGCAGCCGAAATAAAATCGTTCGATTTAGCACATCGCAAAACCATATTGTACAATATTTCGCAGTATGATAAAAAAGTGTTGGAAGGAAAAGAACAGTTTTCGAATTTAGAACTTGCGAAAACCCGCGCGGCAGCCATCAAGCAAAAAGCAATTGAAAATCTGGATAAATATTTGATCGAATTTGAAGCGAATTTTATCAAACGTGGAGGGAAAGTAATTTGGGCGACAGATGCTGAAGAGGCCGCGAATGAAGCACTTCAGATAATGAAGAGAGCGAAAACAAAAACGGTGGTGAAAGCAAAATCTATGGCTACCGAAGAAATTAATTTTAACGAAGCACTGGAAGAACAAGGAATAGAAAGCATTGAAACAGATTTGGGTGAATACATTGTACAGCTCCGCAAAGAGCCCCCGTACCACATTGTAACACCGGCAATGCATCTTTCAAAAGAAGAAGTAGCACAAACATTTAACGAGAAAAAACAAACACCCATAGAATTTACTCCTGAGCAAATTACAAATTTCGTTCGCGAGGAATTACGCTTGAGATACAGCAAAGCAGAAGTAGGAGTCAGCGGAGGAAATTTTTTAATTGCAGATGTTGGAGCGGTGGCGGTAACCGAAAACGAAGGCAACGGCTTGATGTCAGCGGCTTTTCCAAAGATTCAAATTGCTATTGTTGGAATAGAAAAAATAATTCCGTCCATTATGGATCTTGATTTATTCTGGCCGCTGCTTTCTACATACGGCACAGGACAAAGCATAACCGTTTACAATACGATTTACACAGGACCAAAACAACAAGGAGAAAAAGATGGTCCAGACGAAATGTATGTCATTCTTTTAGACAACGGACGCACAACCGTTTTAGCAGAAACAGAACAACGCAGAGCACTTTCTTGTATTAAATGCGGAGCGTGTTTAAATGCTTGTCCGGTTTACCAAACAGTAGGCGGACACACTTACGGAACAACATACAGCGGACCGATTGGATCTATTATTACGCCTCACTTTAAGGGCATGGAAGAGTTTAAGCATTTGAGTTTTGCTTCTACCCTTTGCGGAAAATGTACTGAAGTTTGTCCCGTTAAAATTGATATTCACAAGCTTTTACAGATTAACAGAAAACAATCTGTTGACATGAAACTTTCCACTAAAACCGAAAATTGGGTTTGGCATTTTTGGAAACGCGCTATGCTGAAACGCAGTAAAATGGATAAAGGCGGAGCGAAGCTGAAAAACTTTATGATCAAGCAATTCTTCAAAAAACAGTGGGGCGAACGCAGAGAATTACCGCAAGTAGTGAATAAATCGTTTAATCAAATTTGGCGCGAGCGGAAGGGGATAAAGTAGAAAATGATCACATTCAACAACGAAGACATAACATTTGTACTAAAAAACAAATCCAAACTAAAAAGTTGGATTGTAACCACAATTACAAAAAACTCGCCACGAACCATAGGTTCGATTCGGGCGAGCAAGAAAAAAGTAGGCAACATTTCTTTCACCTTTTGTTCGGATAGCTTTTTATTAAACATCAATAAACAGTATTTGAATCACGATACCCATACCGATATCATTACGTTTGACTATTCGAAAGACGATGCGCGCTTCTCGACTCCGCTCGAAGTGACAGCCCGAGGGAGTAAGTCGAAAACGACAAAAGCAAGCGCTCCGATTTCGGGCGATATTTTTATCAGCATTGACAGAGTAAAAGAAAACGCAGCAACATTTTCACCCATCGACTCCGCTCAGGGCGACAAGCAGCGGAAGAAGAAGCCTAATTTTGAAGATGAATTGCACCGCGTAATGATTCACGGTGTATTGCATTTATTAGGCTACAAAGACAAATCAAAAATCGCGAAAGCGGAAATGACCAAACAGGAAGACCTTTGTTTGAAAGCGCTGAAAAAGGCTTGAGTTTCATAAAAAAAATATCCTTCAACACTTATTTGCTGCTTTTTGTTTTAGCGGTTGCAGCAGCTATTCGTTGCTGGGATTTTTCGTCCATGCAATTTATGCACGATGAACTGAGCGCTGTTATTCGGTCGCAGGCAAACAGCTTTTCGGAATTAATTTACAAGACAAAAACCACAGATGTTCACCCTGTTGGTGTTCCCATTTTTGTGCATTACTGGACTAAATTTATTGGAACTACCGAAATAACAGTAAGGCTTCCGTTTATTTTGTGCGGTCTGTTATCCATTTATTATTCTTATAAAATTGCGGAGAAGTGGTTCAACCCAACAGTTGCTATTTTGACGTGCGCTTTTTTAGCAACTCTTCAATTCCCAACAATGTATGGGCAATTAGAGCGACCATACGCAACAGGAATGTTGTTTTCGGTAATGATGGTTTGGTGCTGGACAAATTTCTTTTTCATAGAAAACAGCAAAAATAAATACGCGTTTGGTTTTGTGTTGTTTGCCTCTTTGTGTGCTTACAACCATTATTTCAGTCTGTTATTTGCAGGGTTGGTGGGTGTAACAGGCTTGTTTTTTCTTAACAAACAAAACGCAAAAAAATATTTATTGATGTGCGTTGCTGTGATTTTGCTTTTTGTTCCACACGTTTCTATTTTACTTTTTCATTTATCCATTGGTGGAGGAGGAGAAGAGAGTTGGCTTGGAAAACCTCAGCCGGATTGGTTGTTAACGTTTTTAAAATATTTGTTTCACTATTCGTATTTTGTTTATGCTTTGGTTGGGGCTTTGTTTTTGGCAAGTTTTTATTTGAGAAATCGCGAACGAAAGGTGTTTGATACAATGCGAATTATTGCATTGGTCTGGGCTTTATTTGTTCCAATATTGGCATATTTATTTTCTATTTTTAAGTCACCCGTTTTACAGTTTTCTACGTTTACATTTTCGCTTCCCTTTTTATTAATGTTTATTTTTTCTTTTTATAAAGAACTTAAAAGCTCAATAAAAACAGCCGTTGTGGTGATTGTTCTTTTCATCAATTATTTTACACTTTTTTATTCTTGCAGAAACCATTGGCCTGTTTTCTACAGACAACCGTATGAAGAAATGGCTCTTATGAGCAATGATGCAATTGGAGCGTTTGGAGAAAAAAATGTTTCCATTGCACATGCAGCAATGCCCGGTTTTGTGGATTTTTATTTTGATAAATATAGAAACAAGTTTAATTACTTAAGAGTAGATCAACCCGACACAAAAGTGTTTTTAGCTTATTTAGAAAATGAAAAAACAGATTATTTTGTTGCGGGAAATTTGCCATTGGAATATTATCAATTAATCAAAGAGCGCTACCCTTTTGTTATAAGCAAGAACGAGGGGTTTACATTTACGGTGTATTGTTTTTCAAAAGTAAAACCGAAAGAAGAGATTAAAGAAACGGTTGTTTTTTCTGAAAATCAGAGCGAAGTGTTTTTAACAAAGAACAAAAAAAGCTATTGGGAGAAAAACCAAAACATGTCGGAAGACCCCGTATATCCCGGTGTTTTTTACATGGAGCTTGATAGCACCCAAGAATACAGTACTGGATTTTCAGCAAAATTGAATGATATAATAAAAGCGAGACACAGCATTTTAAATGTAAGTGCAGAGATTAGTGTTGGAAAAGAAAAATCTAACCCAACAATTGTTGTAGCCATAGAAGACGAGGGAAAATCCTTGTTGTGGCGAGGTTCTGGGCATGATGAATACAAAACGAAAGACTTGTTTTTTAATTCCATATACGTTTCACATTTGTTTTCGGGAATGGATTTGGAAAAACACCCCAATGCAACGATTAAAATTTATGTGTGGAATCGGGATAAAAAAGCAGCGCTAGTAAGAAACTTTAAAGTAGAAGTGATTGAAAGCAATCCGATTGTTTATGGGCTTTATGAGCCGATAGAGTAGACCTCATCCCCGGCCCTTCTCCTTGTTTAAGGAGAAGGGCGTGACTCCGGAATTTTATTTTTCTATAGCTTCAATACCTGGTAAACTACCGCTTTCAATGTATTCCAATAACGCTCCACCACCGGTTGAAACATACGAAACATCGTTTGCGAACTTATATTTATTTATGGCAGCAACCGAATCGCCACCACCAATTAATGAGAAAGCACCTTTTTTAGTTGCTGCCACAATCGCCTCTGCAACCGACTTTGTGCCCTGTTCAAACGAACTCATTTCAAACACGCCCATTGGTCCGTTCCACAAAATAGTTTTTGAGTTTGCAATTACTTCGGCATAAATTTTTTCTGTTTTTGGACCAATGTCGAGTCCCATCCAACCATCAGGAATCGCCTGGATATCAATAGTTTTCTTGTTTGCTTCGTTAGAAAAATTATCAGCAACAACCGAATCAACAGGAATATAAATGTTTACTCCTTTTTCTTTAGCCGTTTTTAAAATGTTCAAAGCCGTTTCTAATTTATCTTCTTCTACAAGCGACTTTCCAATTTGTCCGCCTTGCGCTTTCACAAACGTAAACGCCATTCCACCACCAATAATAATGTTATCGGCTTTATTAATTAATTGCTCTAAAATTAAAATTTTGTCGGACACTTTTGCTCCACCCATAATTGCCGTAAAAGGTTTTTCGGCACTATTTAACACGTTGTTCACGCTTGCAATTTCTCCACTCATTACATATCCGAAACATTTATTGTTTGGAAAAAATTGTGCGATTACAGCTGTTGAGGCATGCGCTCTGTGTGCTGTTCCGAACGCATCGTTTACATAAAACGTTCCTAGCTCCGAAAGTTGTTTTGCGAAATCAACATCACCTTTTTCTTCTTGTTTATAAAAACGAAGATTTTCTAAGAGCAATATTTCTCCCGGCTTTAAAGCAGAAGAAGCATTCTTGGCAACATCTCCAATGCAGTCGGAAGCAAATGCAACAGGACGATTCAGGAGTTTGCTTAAATGATTTACAACATGTTTTAAAGAAAATTTTTCGGCAGGACCTTCTTTCGGACGACCCAAGTGCGACATTAAAATAACGGATCCGCCATCTTTCAAAACCTTATTGATGGTTGGCAACGCTGCACGAATACGAGTATCGTCTGTGATGTTATATTGAGCATCTAGTGGAACGTTAAAATCAACACGAATCAATGCTTTTTGTCCTGCGAAATTATAATTGTCGACCGTTTTCATGGGATAGAGATTTTGTTTTGTGGTGCAAAAATAACTTTTCTCTTCAAACGAAAAAATGATTTTGATTTAATACGAAATTTCATTAAATTTGGCATACATAAAAACCTCCCAATGAAGCGAATAACAATACTTTTAGTATTTGTTTGTTTTGCAAAAATAAATGTTGCTCAACTCTATCAGCCGTTTCCAACGGACAGTGCGGTTTGGAGACAATTAAGCCAGCAATGGGATTTTCCTTGGATGGACCAACAAGATTATTCTTATTTTCTTAATGGCGACACTTTAATTTCTGGCAACATATATCATAAGGTTTATAAAACAATTCTAGAATCACATTATCAATCAACGGGCGGTCCGTGGGCTATTTATGCAGGGCCCTATATGACAGACACAAACCAGTATGTTGGTGGAATAAGAGAAGACGGATTCAAACACATTTATTTTTTATCGGACACAGCTATTTCTTCTTTTGAAATACTATTGTATGATTTTAACTTAAGTGTTGGGGACACCTTGGCATATTCTTATAATAACAGCTCTTACTTTTTGGGAAGCAATTTTGTTTCTGCGATTGATTCCGTTATGGTGGGAACAATGTTTCATAAGCAATTTCATGTTTCCTCTACTGCAGGATACCCAGATTATGTTTCGATTATAGAAGGAATTGGAAGCACGTTCGGCTTATTGGAAATGCTAATAGATCCGTTTGAGTGGTCGGATAATTTGGTTTGCTATGTAGACAGTGGCGCAACTGTTTATTCAAACGGGTGGATTGCCTCGTGCGTGCTTCCAAGTCCAGTGGGCCTTTATGAATACTCAGACGAAACACCAATTTCCATTTTTCCAAATCCCACAAAAGGAATAATAAACCTAAAAACAGCCTTTTCTGAAAAAACACAAATCGAAATTTTTGATGTTTTAGGCAAGAGAGTTTATAAATCTGAACAAGCCCCTTTTGAATTTACGATAGACTTATCTGAACAACCAAAAGGGGTTTATTTCCTAAAAGCCAACTCGGGCAATAAAATCAGCAAAACCCAGAAAATTGTTTTGCAATAATCAACTTAAACTTAGACACATTCCGATGTTCAAAAATTCACAAAAACCCGTTTTTTGTTGAAATGATTTATTATCTTTGAAAGCGTTAAAAAACAATGCTATTCAAAGAAATCATAGGTCAGCAAGCAACAAAAGATAGGCTTGTTCGCTCTTTTAAGGAAGGGCGGATTAGTCATGCTCAACTGTTTCTGGGTCCGCAAGGTTCTGGCAGTCTGCCTATGGCATTGGCGTATGCACAATACATTTCCTGTAAAAGCAAAACGGACGAGGATTCTTGTGGAACATGTTCGTCCTGCATAAAATACAACAAGCTGGTTCATCCCGATTTACATTTTGTTTACCCGGTAGCACTTTCCAAAGAGGTGAAATCGAGTACAGATGTTGCGGTTCAATGGAGAGAAGCGTTTCTGGATAATCCTTACATTACATTGTTTAGTTGGTTTGAGCAGTTATCTGCAGAAAACAAACAAGCAATTATTGGTGTTGAAGAAAGCGGAGAGATTTTGAGAAAGCTGAGCCTAACCACTTACGAGTCGGAATATAAAATCATGATTATCTGGCAAGCGGAGAAGATGAATCCAGCAGCAGCAAACAAGCTGTTGAAAATTTTGGAAGAACCGCCAGACAAAACCTTGTTTTTGTTGGTTTGTGAAAACGAAGACCAGTTGTTACGCACAATTGTGTCGAGAACACAACTCATAAAAATCAACAAGATAAGCGATGCCGATTTGATGGAAGCGCTTGTTTCCATTCATGGACAAACGGCTGATGCGGCAGAAAAAACAGCACACTTAGCAGAAGGAAGCTATGCAGAAGCATTAAGTTTGGTGAGTGCAAATGAAAATGCCGGACAAAATTTAGCAAGCTTTCAGAAGTTGATGCGTGCAAGTTTAAAGTTTGATCCGAAAGCAGTGATCTCTTGGATAGACGAGGTGAGTTCGGCAGGAAGAGAGCGCCAAAAAACATTTTTAAATTATGCTTTACACATCATGCGCGAAAGTGCGATGATGAATTATGGGGACGATAGTTTGGTAAGATTAAGTGCAGATGAGCAAGAGTTTGTAAAAAAATTCTCTCCATTTATTCACGGAGCCAACATCGAAAGATTTATAGAAGAATTAAACAAAGCGCACTATCACATGGAGCGGAATGCCAGTGCAAAAATTTTATTTATGGATTTGGCGTTTAAGTTCAACGAGCTGTTGGATGTGCCGAAACCAGTATTAAAAGCTTAAGGCAAGGAGCCCTAAGATTTATTTTAACCATTCTTTTCGCTTAGCGAAAAAAGACATAGAAACAAAAAATATGGGATGTAGTGGATGTTCAACAGGTAGAGGCTGCAGCACAGCAAGCAATGGCTTACCGGGAGGGTGTAAAAATAATGGATCGTGTGGAGCTGGCGGATGCAATAAACTAAACGTATTCGATTGGCTTGCAAACATGGAGTTGCCAAGTGGTCAAGCGCCATGCGACATCGTGGAGTTGCGATTTAAAAACAGCAGAAAAGGATTTTATAAAAACGTAAATAACTTACAACTGCATGTTGGAGACGTTGTTGCTGTTGAAGCAACGGGCGGTCACGATATTGGTGTAGTTTCTATTTCTGGAGAACTGGTTCGTTTGCAAATGAAAAAACGCAACGTAAAATCCGATTCCGAAGAAATAAAAAAAGTTTATCGTAAAGCAAAACAAGCAGACATTGAAAAATGGCAAGAAGCTCAAGGCCTTGAACACGAAACGATGTATCGCGCCAGAACATGTGCGGTGAAGCTGAATTTGCAGATGAAGATAAGCGATGTGGAATATCAAGGCGATAGAACAAAAGCAATTTTTTATTATACAGCAGAGGACCGTGTAGATTTTCGTGAATTGATAAAAGTGTTGGCAGACGAATTTAAAGTTCGTATTGAAATGCGTCAAATTGGTGCACGACAAGAAGCCGGAAGATTAGGCGCAATTGGATCTTGTGGAAGAGAGCTGTGTTGTTCTACTTGGTTAACCGATTTCCGTTCCGTATCAACAAGTGCCGCTCGCTACCAACAACTTTCGTTAAATCCTTTGAAACTTGCAGGGCAGTGCGGAAAATTAAAATGCTGTTTGAATTATGAATTGGATAGTTACATGGATGCACTTCAAGATTTCCCAGAAGTAAACAATGTGAAATTAGAAACAGAATTAGGAAGAGCGTTTCATCAGAAGACAGATATTTTCAGACGCACCATGTTTTTCTCTTACACACATGAGCCCGATAATTTTATTCCGCTTCCTGTTGATCGTGTGAAAGAAATTATGGAGATGAATAAAAACAGCGTTAAACCTGCAGACCTATTAATCAAAGTGGCAGCAGCGAAATTTATAGAGAAAGCTCCAGATTATGAAAATGTAGTTGGACAAGACAGCTTAACGCGTTTCGATAAAAGCAAAAAAGCGAAAAGCAAAAACAAGCGAAAGGGCGAAGGAAATAACCAAAATAAACCGAGCGGAAATCCGAATCAAAACAAACCGGCAGGGATTTCTCGACAAGCTCGAAATGATAACAATGGTCCGAACCAAAATAAGCCGAACCCGAATCAAAACAAACCAAATCCGAACGCAAACAATAATCGTCCGCGTCCGAACAATAACCGACCAAACAATCGTCCGCCTAACCGACCAAATAATAACAAACCAAACGACACTACGCTACCTCCAGCGGAATAGCAGGTGATTAGAGAAACATTTTTAAGAATGACAAAGCAAACAAAAACAAAACAAATTCAATTTTCTTCAGCGCTTCTGGTGTTGTGTGTTTTGTTTTTTTCATCTTGCGACAACAACCGTGTTTTTGAGCAAAACCAAGAAATACCCGAAAGCGGTTGGGACAAAAAAAATGTTGTAAAATTTGATGTCGACATTAAAGATCCCGCAACAGCAGCGCATTTTTACGTAAACGTTCGTAATGCAGAAGGCTATCCTTACGGAAATATATTTCTATTTATCAAAACCGTTTTTCCGAATGGAAAGTTTTCCAATGACACATTAGAATGTGTTTTGGCAGATGAAAAAGGAAAATGGTTAGGAACAGGAGTGGGAGATTTATACGATAATCAAATACCATTCAAACGAAATGTACGTTTTCCTCAAGCGGGAATTTATCGTTTTGAAATTCAACAAGGAATGCGACCAGAATCGGTTCCTTTGATTTTAGATGTTGGATTGCGAATTGAGAAAGCGGAATAGGTTACGCTTCTCGACTCCGCTCGAAGTGACACACAAGCATAATTTGTGTGAAGAAGTTAACGGGAAAGTCTAATCCATTCCCCTCTAGAGAGGGGCCAGGGATGTGTCTACAGGATGTAAATAACGAAGCGAAAAAAGAATTTTTAAAACAATGTCAGCAGAAAAAGCAAAAAACAAAAACAATAAAAAATTCATCCTTTGGTTTTGGTTGATTTTTGGAGGACCAATTTTGGCGGTGTTTGTTCTCGTATTGTGCATACGAATGTTTAGCGATTTGCCAAACACAGAAGAACTTCAAAACCCGAAAACATTTTTAGCAACAGAAGTTTATTCAAGCGACATGAAGGTGCTTGGAAAATTTTATGCAGAAAACCGAACAAATGTAAAATTCCAAGAGATTTCTCCGCATGTTGTAAACGCATTGATTGCTACAGAAGATGCGCGATTTTTTGACCATTCGGGAATTGACTTGCGTGCGCTGTTGCGTGCAGTGTATGGCGCGTTAACAGGTAGCTCTGCTAGTGGAGGTGGAAGCACACTTTCACAACAGTTGGCAAAAATGCTTTTCCCTCGGGAGGATTTAAGCAAAGCGGAATTGGTACTTCGTAAATTCAAAGAGTGGATTATTGCTGTGAAGCTAGAAAGAGAATACACCAAGCAGGAAATCATTGCCATGTATTTAAACAAGTTCGATTATGTAAACAATGCAGTAGGAATAAAGTCGGCCGCACAAATTTATTTTAATACAACACCCGATTCCTTGAGGATTGAGCAGGCAGCAACGCTTGTAGGAATGGCCAAAAACCCTGCGCACTTTAATCCAAATCGTTTTCACGAGAGAGCAGAAGGCAGAAGAAACACGGTGCTTCAGCAGATGGAAAAATATGGTTTTCTAACAAAAACACAATCCGACTCTTTACAGAAAATTCCTTTGAAATTAAGTTTTCATCCAGAAGATCATAACGAAGGGTTGGCTCCGTATTTCCGAGAATATTTGCGGGATGTTTTTTTGAAAAAATGGTGTGAAAAAAATCGCAAACCGGATGGCACAAAATACGATGTGTACCGCGATGGATTAAAAATTTATACAACAATCGATTCGCGAATGCAGCGCTATGCTGAAGAAGCAGTGCAAGAACATTTACCTGTGTTGCAAGCGCAATTTGAAAAAGAATTAGCAAAAAAGAAAAATGCACCTTTTGCATGGAATGTAAACAAAGAAGAAATTGCAAGCATTTTAAAGCAAGGAATGAAACGCTCGGAACGTTACCGTGTTTTGAAAAAAGGCGGAATGAGCGAAGAAGACATTATTAAAAACTTTGAAAAAAAGGTTGAGATGACTATTTTCACTTGGAAAGGAGAAAAAGATACGCTCATGTCTCCGAAAGATTCTATTCGCTATTACAAAGCATTTTTGCAAAGCGGTTTAATGTCGATAGAGCCACAAACAGGTTATATCAAAGCATGGGTAGGTGGAATCAACCATAAGTTTTTTCAATACGATCACGTTCAAATTGGGCATGCGCGACAAGTTGGTTCAACATTCAAGCCCTTTGTTTATGCTTTAGCAATTCAAGAGGGATATTCTCCCTGCTATCGTTTGCCAAATGTTCCAACAACAATTACGTATGATGGAAAAGATTGGACGCCACACAATTCGGATACAAAAAAGAACGGAAAAATGATGACGCTTCAACAAGCTCTCGCGAATTCTGTAAACTATATCACCGCTTACTTAATGAAACAGTTTGGTCCGCAAGCAACCGTTGATCTTTGCCGAAGAATGGGCGTTGTCGCACCAATTGAAGCCGTTCCTGCAATTTGTTTGGGAACACCGGAAATTTCTGTTTTCGAAATGGTAGGAGCAAACGCAACATTTGCAAATAAAGGAAGATGGATTGAGCCAACTTTTGTAACACGCATCGAAGATAAAAACGGAAAAATTATTGCAGATTTTGTTCCGCGTACCGAAGAGGTGATGAACGAAGAAAAAGCATACGTGATGATTCAGTTGATGAAAGGAGTTGTACAAATCGGAACCGGCTCTCGCATCCGTTATCGCTTTAAATTAAATATGCCGATAGCAGGAAAAACAGGAACAACACAAAACAATTCCGATGGTTGGTTTATGGGAATTACGCCTGATTTAGTTTCTGGGTGTTGGACTGGAGCAGAAGACCGTGCAGTACATTTTGACAATACATTGTACGGACAAGGAGCAGAAATGGCTTTGCCAATATGGGCAAAGTTTATGCAAAAAGTGTATGCAGATAAATCGATAAAACTAACGCAGGGAGATTTCGAAAAACCATCCAAAAAAATTGATATTGAAATGGACTGTAGTAAATACAACAAAGAATTGGAAGCAGAAGAGGATCAGTTTAATACCGATGGGCCGGGATTCGAATAAGGGATTTACAATTGTGAGACCCCGTGTTGTAGCAAGATTTCGAATGTTATCGAGAGAGTAATAAAAAGTAAAGATTAGTTATTTGTACTATGAATAAAACAGTTAAAAATGCCGAAGAGGCAATCAAAGATGTTTTCGACAATGCCACGCTAATGCTGGGCGGCTTTGGTTTGTGTGGAATTCCGGAAAATAGCATTACAGCACTTGTAAAAAAAGGTGTGAAAGGATTAACCTGTATTTCCAACAATGCAGGTGTAGATGATTTTGGAATTGGCTTGATGTTAAAAACGCGTCAAGTAAAAAAAATGATTTCATCTTACGTGGGAGAAAATGCAGAATTTGAAAGACAATTATTGAGTGGAGAACTAGAAGTAGAATTAATTCCACAAGGAACATTGGCAACAAGATGTTTGGCTGCAGGATACGGAATGCCGGCTATTTTCACTCCGGCAGGGGTTGGAACAGAAGTAGCAATCGGAAAGGAATCTCGCAAATTTTTAGTAGAAGGAGTTGAAAAAGAATTTTTAATGGAGATGGCATTTGATGCAGATTTTGCAATTGTAAAAGCATGGAAAGGCGATTCGCAAGGAAATTTAATTTTTAGAGAAACGGCAAGAAATTTTAATCCAATGATGGCGATGGCAGGAAAAATTACCATTGCAGAGGTGGAGGAACTAGTTCCTGCAGGCGCGCTAGAACCAGATCAAATTCATACACCGGGAATTTATGTGCATCGCATTTTCCAAGGAGCGAATTATGAAAAACGAATTGAACAAAGAACAGTACGGAAACGATAATTTACAACGTCATTGCGAGGCACGAAGCAATCCGTTCCATAACGAAAGAGAGATTGCTTCACTTCGTTCGCAACGACAACAACAAACAGAGAATATGCTTGACAAAATCGGTATCGCGAAAAGAATCGCAAAAGAAATAAAAGACGGCTATTACGTGAATTTAGGAATCGGAATTCCAACTCTTGTAGCCAATTACATTCCACAAGGAATGAACGTTGTTCTACAGTCGGAAAACGGCCTTTTAGGAATGGGTCCATTCCCATTTGAAGGAGAAGAAGATGCAGATTTAATCAATGCCGGAAAACAAACAATTACCACTGTTCCAGGGTCTGCATTTTTTGATTCGGCTATGAGTTTTGGAATGATACGTTCGAGAAAAGTGGACCTAACTATTTTAGGAGCAATGGAAGTTGCCGACAATGGAGATATCGCCAACTGGAAAATTCCAGGTAAAATGGTAAAAGGAATGGGTGGCGCAATGGATTTAGTTGCTTCTGCAAAAAATATTATTGTTGCCATGCAGCATGTAAACAAAGCAGGCGAATCAAAACTGTTAACAAAATGCGAATTGCCACTAACAGGCGTTCAGTGCGTTAAAAAGATTGTTACGGAGCTGGCGGTGCTAGATGTTACTCCTCAAGGATTTAAATTGTTAGAACGCGCTCCCGGTGTTTCCGTGGAAGAAATAATAAAAGCAACTCAAGGCAGATTAATTGTTGAAGGAGAAATTCCAGAAATGATTATTGATTAATATGAGCAATAAATAAGCAAGTCTTCGTCCTTCTACTCCGCTCGGGATGACACCCTTTTCAGTCGCGTTCAGACTGACGTTCGAAATGTCACACGGAGCGGAGTCGAAGTGTTTAGCAGATTGAAAAGGTCAAACAAAAAACAAAAATGAAAAAACAATATTCTTTGTGGAAATATGAAAAGTATTTCTTTTTGATTATTGTTATTGTTTCCCTTGTTCCTATTCTTTCCAGCAAATATTTCCCAACCATTGATGGCCCAGCACACTTACACAATGCTAATTTATTAAGGCATATTTGGTTTGAAGGCAATACCAATCTGTTGCAGTTTTTTGATTTTAACCAAAATCTCAATTCAAATTTAGTAAACCATGTTTGGTTTGCTTTAGTAGGATTGTTTCTTCCATCTTATTTGGTAGAAAAAAGCATTTTAATTTTTTATGTCATTGCGCTTCCATACTCGTTTCGCTATCTTATTAAAAACCTGCCGGCCGCACAAGCGGGGATGGTGGACGCTGAAGGTTCTTGGAAGACGGCATCGTATCTCATTTTCCCGCTTGTTTATTCTTTCCCTTTCTGCATTGGTTTTTTTAATTTCTGCATTGGAATTCCAATCATTTTTTGGTGTTTGGGCTTGTGGTATAAAAACAAAAACAATCTAAACATTAAACCAACCATTGGATTAACCGCTTTGATTACGCTACTTTATTTCACACATGTTTTTAATTTTTTATTGCTCGGCTTCATTTTGTTTTTTGTTATTGTTAAGCAATTAATAGAAAAAAGGAAAGAGGGGCTAGGACTAAAACAGTTTCTTCAGCCGATAATTATTTTTTTACCTGGAATGCTTTTGTTTTTATCCTTTCTGATGAACAACAATAAGTTTGAACACGAGCCACCACGTTATTTAACGAATGAGAAACTTACGGAGCAGATTTTAGAGTTGGGACCAATCATTACGCTCAACAAAGAAAAAGAAATAGGATTTGTAAAAACGATATTTTATTCTCTTTGTCTTTTGGTGATTTTAGTAATCGTAAACAACATTAGAAAAAGGAAAGAAGAAGTGGCTAAACATAGCTGGTTTTGGTTCGGCCTATCATTACTTGCGTTGGTGATCTATTTTGTTTCTCCCGACTGGCTTTCTTCAGGAGGATTTATCTCCATTCGTTTAGCGTTGTTTTTTCTTCTAATTCTTGTTATTTGGATTGCTGCATCTTCCTTGCCACCAATACAACTTTTTATTCCTGTGCTCGCCATTGTTGTAACGCACACCCTGTTTATGAATTATCACAACAACGAAACAAAAACATTAAGTTCCGATGCGACAGAAGCAACCAGCGCTGAATTTATGATGGAAGAAAACACGGTATTGTTACCGCTAAATTATTCTGATAATTGGATTCATATAAATTATGGCAGCTACGTATCTACAGAAAAAGCAATTGTAAATCTTGATAATTACGAAGCAACAAAACCACACTTTCCTCTCCTGTGGAAAAAAGGAGAATCGGTGTATGATTTGATGAAACACTATGGCGACAAAAATCCACCCTGCACAGACATTGCAAATTACGAACGCGTAACAAAACATAGAATAGATTATGTAAGCCGCTGGTGTTTTAGTGACGACAAAAACGACTCGTGTTCAATAGAAACATCCAAAGTGCTAGCGGCTCAATTTGATTTAGTTTATGAATCGCCACGAAAAAGATTGCAGTTGTTTAAAAGAAAAACAAATGAACAAAGACATCCATAAAATAATTTTTGGAATTGCTTCACTCCTGTTTGCATACACCGCCTACAGAGCAGCTGTTTTGTCAATAACCTGGGATGAATCATTTTCCTATTTGGAGTTTACCAGACACGAAATTTTTATTCCGGCCAAGTACGAACAGATGCACGCCAACAATCATTTTTTAAATACCTGGATGAGTATTTATTTTGTGAAGTGGTTTGGGGTTAGTGAATTTGTATTGCGATTGCCTGCATTGATAGCACATCTTCTCTTTCTATTTTTCTCCTATAAGCTAATCAGAAATTTTGAAAACAAATGGTTGGTTCTGGCTTCGTTTCTAATTATTAATCTAAATCCCTATATTCTTGATTTCTTTTCCTTATCCCGTGGATATGCACTTTCGTTGGGTTTGATGATGGCTAGTCTTTATTATTTGTACACGTATTTTTCAAAGGAATTTAAAGCCAAGTATGCCATCTATTGCTCCATTGCTGGTGCATTGGCTACATTGGCAAATTTTGTTCTGCTAAATTATTTCATTGTTTCGTTTGGAATTATTGTAATTGTAGCAGGATATAATTTTTTGAAGCACCGGCCTAGCAGGTGGGCAGGCAAAGGAAAAAGTGCAAATCAAGAATTGGCTGCAATTGCGGGAGCCTCTGTAATCGTTTTTTTATCCTTATGGTTTCTTGTTCCCATAGCGATGAAACTAAAAGAAGCAAAGGCTTTGTTTTATGGTGGGAAAAACGGATTTTGGACTGATACGATTTCTACCATAACAGACCGCTGTTTTTACGGACTTCCTTATCCACACATTTTTCAGCAAGCAGCAAAAGGTTTTTTGTTTTTGATTATTGCAGCGGCAATTGTTTTTATTGTTTACAAAAGTGTTAAAAAACAAACATCTTCTTCGCTTTTGTTTATAGGGGCATTGCTTTTTTTGATCTTGTTTTGTGCCCTCTCAACACTTGTGCAGCATCACTTTTTAGGTACACTATTGTTAATCGATAGAACAGCAATGTTCTTTGTTGTTTTGTTTAATCTCTTGTTGGTGTTTTTTATAAATGAACTGGCAAAACAAAACACAAGAGTAGTCTTTTTGTCTTTAGTGATAAACCTGTTTGTGCTTACTCATTTTGTCTGGGCCTTTAATTTAAATTATGTGTTGGAATGGAAATCAAATGCCGATGTGAAACAAATGCTATCTGATTTAAAAAAGGTAGTAGAAATACCCAAAGAAAAAACCAGCATCGATATTTGTATTCCGCTTTCTTTTGATCAACCGATTAATTATTACAGAGCGGTTGATAATTTAAATTGGATAAACACAGTTGAAAGAAATGCTTCAGCAAATTTTTTATTTGATTATTTATATCTTGAACAAGAAGAATTTACCTCTGCCAATGCCGATTCCATGGTGGTGCTTAATACCTACCCAATTACAGGAAATATCTTTGGAAAACCAAAAACGCCTCCGAATCTCACCAAAGTATGTTTTTTACAAGAGCACGATTTTGTAAAAACAAAACAAGGAGTTTATACAATTGACGAAAAAACAGAGTATGCTCAAGGGTTTAGTTATATAATTAACGATAGCATTAAACCCAACAGGATAGCACAAGTTGTTTTTAAAGCGACTGTTTCATCACCAGATGCAGCAACTTGCGATTTGATTATGATTATTTCTTTTGAGAACAAAGACGGAGCTTATCTTTGGAAACGGGCCTATGTTAAGGATTTTGTTAAAAACTCAAACGAGTGGATTGATATCAGTTATACCAGTTTAGTGCCGGAAGAAGCAAAGGCGGGAGACGAGCTGAAAGCATATATTTGGAATCAAAACAAACATTCACTTTCTGTAAAAAAAATGGAACTTAAGTGGTTGAGTGAGCCATAAAGAATTGATTTTATAAAATGATAACACTAAAAAAATTAAACGAAGCGATAGAAAAAAACAATCGAAAAATTGTTTTTCTATTCTTTTTTTTATTTTTCTATGTTGGCCTAAGTGTTTATAAAGATTACGGAATGTCCTGGGATGAATACGCACAGTGGTTCGACAATGGGCAAGCAAACTTCAACTTCATTTTTCACAACGATACAGCAACTCTTTTAAATGGAATAGACAAATACCACGGTCCGGCATTTGAGCTGCTGCTTATTGGAATAGAAAAGACGTTTAATATAACCGATTGGAGAGACATTTTTTTAATGCGCCACTTGGCCATCTTTATTGCATTCTTTATTTCCTCCATCTTTTTTTATTTAGCAGCAAAAAAAATATTTCTCAACTGGAGAATCGCTTTTGTTGGCGTTTTGATGTATATGTTGAGTCCACACATTTTTGCGCATGCATTTTACAATTCCAAGGACGCTGTTTTTTTATCCTTTTTTACGATAAGCATTTATGCTCTCCTTTGTTTTCATGAAAAACCGAATTACAAACGAGCTTTTATTTATGCTATAATTTCAGCTATTACCATTGATATCCGAATAATCGGAATTTTACTTCCTGCTATTTCTGGGTTTCTTTTTTTAATAGCAAGCATAAAAGCAGTTAAGAGTAAAACGAAATTTCGTTCCAACATTTTATCTTTTCTATTTTATTTTATTGCACTTATTCCATTCGTTATTCTGTTTTGGCCAGTGTTGTGGCTCGACCCGATTTACCATTTTATCGAAGCCTTAAAAGAAAATAGTTCTTATCCCTGGGATGGAGAAGTGCTTTATTTTGGAATACAACAAAACGCATCAGAACTTCCAAGACATTATGTCCCTTTCTGGATATTTATTTCCAAGCCCATTATTTATTCTGTATTGTTTTTAGTTGGAACAATTACCTTACTGTGGGCTGGAATAAAAAACCCGTTTTTGTTTCTAGCAAATAAAAAGTATGAAACGATTGCCCTTATCTGGTTTTTATTTCCATTGATAGCCATTGTTGTATTTAAAAGCAGATCATTTGATACAGGCCGCCACTTGTATTTTATGAATGGAGGATTTATTTTAATTGCACTTTTTGGATGGCAAGCACTAAGAAAGATTTTTGAAAAACGAATTGTTGTGCTGTATGCATTAAATTTAATGTTGTTTGTATCGTTTGCTGGCGTTGTTTATAAGATGATTAAAATACACCCTTACCAAAACCTTTATTTTAATTCTTGTTTAGGAACAGACATGGAAAAAATAAAAAACAATTTTGAATTTGATTATTGGGGTGTTGGAAACAAAGAAGTGTTGGAAAAAATATTGGCAAACGACAGCGCAAAAATTATAAAAGTGTTTGCCGAAAACATGCCCGGCAAATTAAACCAGAGAATTTTAACAAAAGAACAAAGAGCGCGATTGGATTATGTGGACACGATTGAAATAGCAGATTATTTTATTGCCGATTACAGATGGCACAGAGAAGAAGAATACGCGTTCAGAAGAGCGGTTTATTCTGCAACAATAGGAAATGCAGCAATAACAACAGCTTTCAGAGTGAGAGAACCCGAAGAATTGTTTGATCAAACTAAAGGAACAGTTTTAAAAAGCTTTGCGACCGGCTTCGACAATCTGCAGCCCGTATGGGACAATAACAACATTGTTCAGCCTCATTGCGGAGCTCACTCGGCTTTGTATGTTGCAATGGTGGACAGTGTGATTGAATTCAGTTCCAGCCTTACAGTGACAAATCTTGATTATATTTACAATAAGAAAGGGGTTGTTCTCAAAGCCTCTTTCTGGAAATATGTTGATCAGCTTCCGGCAAATGCAAAGCTGGTAGTTACCATCACAAAACCGGATGGAAAGCCATTTTTCTGGGGCTTGCTGAAAGAAATAAAACAGGATTCGATACGAGATGACAAGTGGGAAAAAGTTTCCGGGGCAGTTGATCTTCCTGTAATAAAAGACGAAAAATATGTTTTAAAAATATATCTTTGGAATCCAGGCAAAACACGAGTTTTTATGGATGATGTAAAAGTAGATTTTGTGGAGGAGAATTAGTAGGATTTCGCGCCTTCTCGACTCCGCTCGAAGTGACACGCGCAACGTCATTTCGAGCGGAGTCGAGAAACTTGAGAAGTAAAAGTAAATTGCTTAACAATTATTTAAACCACAAATGCAAGTAAATAAACTATCAATCATTATTCCTGCTTATAACGAAGCGGCTACCATTCACCATATTTTAAATAAAGTGATTGCGGTGAAGCTTATGAATGATATTCAAAAGGAAATTATTATTGTGAACGATTGTTCGAAAGACGCGACAAAAGAAACGATAGAAAAATACATTTCAGAACACAGCGAGCACAACATTCGTTTGTTCAATCAGGAATACAACCAAGGAAAAGGAGCCGCTTTGCATAAAGGAATTTCTTTGGCAACAGGAGAGTGTTTGATCATTCAGGATGCAGATTTGGAGTACGATCCACAAGAATACAATATTCTTTTAAAACCAATTGTAGAAGGTGTGGCAGATGTTGTATATGGTTCTCGTTTTGCAGGCGGAAAACCACATAGAATCCTGTTTTATTGGCATACAATTGGGAACAAATTTTTGACTTCCTTATCAAACATGTTTACTAATTTAAATTTATCCGATATGGAAACCTGTTATAAATTATTTAGAACAGAAATTATCCAAGGGATAAAACTAAAAGAAAACCGTTTTGGTTTTGAGCCAGAAGTTACTGCAAAAATATCTCGCGTACCCAAAATCAGAATTTACGAAGTAGGAATTTCTTATTATGGAAGAACTTATGAGGAAGGGAAAAAAATAGGCTGGAAAGATGGATTTAGAGCAATATGGTGTATTATAAAATACAATGTGTTTAAGTAAAAAGGATAGAAATTTGCTTTAATACTAGGAATGTTTATCAAATTAATTATAAGACAACATTACTTATGAAATTAGCAAAAGTTGGATGGATTGAGCCATTGATTTTCTTTGTTATTGTCATATTAAATCTCTCTCCAATCTTTTGTTGTGAGCACTTTACCACCCTAGACAGTGGCGCTCACCTTTACAATGCTAACATTGTTAAAACATTATTGACAGAAAATCACAGTCTGTATTCAGATGTTTATACCTTTAATTCGGAACCAATTCCTAATTGGTCAGGGCACTTTATTTTAGCAATTCTACTCTTGTTCTTTAAAGCAAATCTTGCCGAAAAAATCCTTTTATGCTCTATTTTTATTTTATTGCCGATTTTTTTTAGAAAAATTGTTAAAATAATTGCACCGAACAACCTTCTTCTTTCGTATGCCATTTTCCCATTTACCCATTATTGTTTATTATATCTTGGTTTTTACAATTTCACACTTGGTGTTTTATTCTTCTTAATTTTTTTATCCTTTTGGCTAAAAAACCATGAAAACAAATTTACATGGAAACAATATCTACTATTATCTTCCTTGTTTTTAACCCTTTATTTTTCTCATCTTTTTGCATTCATTATAGGAATTATGTTTATTGGACTTCATATTTTTATTACGTCTATTTTTAATGATCAAAAAACTTTTTGGAAAAGCCTTTTTTCTAAAACAACACCCGTTTTAATCACTTCCGCGCCCTTTTTATTATTAACACTAAATTACTTTATAAAACGGCCAATAAAATTAGCATCTGATTTTGTATACTTGAAAACGGATGAAATTTTCAACGTTTTGCTAAATGGAGAAGTTTTTGCCTCAAATAATTATTTAGAAAAACCTTTTTCGCAACCACTTGCAACCACGTTGATTGTGTTGTTTCTTTTAACTTTTGTTAGATGGTTGTATTTTATTTTTAAAGAGATAAAAAACAAAACTCAAATGAGGTTAATCTTTTTAAAACCAGGAGTAGCATTTTTATTTTTAGCAATTTTTTTATTTTCATGCGCATTTATACTTCCCAATGATGATGGCTATGGTGGCTTTATCACCCTTCGGTTTATCTATTTAAGCTTCATGTGTATGCTTATTTTTGCTTGTGATCAGCCAGGAGTGTCAAAAATTATTCAGATATGCTTTTTCTTAGTTTCGGGAACTATACTGTTTCTGCACTTTAATTTAATACAATGTAAACAAGAGGGAATAAGAAAACTAAATTCGGAGAGATACTTTTTGGCTCCAGCGTTTAATCTTATTAATAAAAAGTCCTCGGTATTGTCCTACAACTTCATGAATAGAAACAATTGGATTTTAGGGCATATTTTGGAATACGCTGGAGCGGAAAATGGAATTTTAGTTATGAATAACTATGAAGCATCAGCAGGCTACTTTCCTGTTGTATACAAAAAAAACCCTCTTGTTGAGCTTAAGGAGGCAGGCGGGAATAGCAATATTAATGCAGGAGGAAAAGTGGTAAAAGAAATTGATTACATCCTTATCTATGGGGAAAAAGATGGGCAAAAAGAGTACGAAGATTTACATCATAGAATTTCTGGAGGATATCAATTAATTTACGCAACAGCAAGAGTAAATTTATATTGTAGAAAATCCATGAATAAAAAGGGATAAGACAAGGGATTTAAATATAAAAAATGAAAAAAATAAATAAGCAAATTTACTGGACACTTTTTGGAGCATTGTTATTAATGTTTGCGGCTATTTATAATGGTTTTCCATTGGTAACATCGGATAGTGGAATGTACATTTTTAGTGGCTTTGAAAATTTTGTTCCTGTGGATCGCCCTCCAGGATATGGTATTTTTATCAGACACTCAAGTTTAGCTTCAAGTTTATGGTTTACAATAATAGCCCAAGCAATGATTATGTCGTATGTGTTGTGGCAAACAATAAATAAGTTTATTGTTGATGGGATAGAAAAGTATGAAAAATTTATAATTATTTTTTTGCTTGTTGTATTTACGGGAGTAAGCTGGTATACAAGCCAAATAATGCCCGACATATTTACTCCAATTGGAATTCTTGCATTTTTACTATTGACATTTTCAGAAAAAAAGAAGAGTAATACGCTTTTCAATTCTATTATTGTTTTATCGGCATGCTTGGTTCACAATTCAAACATTTTAATATTTACCATCTTATCTGTTTTGGTAATTTTATATGGCATTTTTTTCAAAGTATATAAAACCAAGATTATTTCTTTTTGGAAAAACATATTTGTTTTCATACTTATTTCTTCATCCTGGATCATATCCCCAGCAATTAATTATTCCATAAATAAAAAGTTTGAGTTGGCAGGAACACCCCACGCCTTTTTGATGGCAAGATATATTGAAACGGGAATTATAGATAAGTACCTAGATAAAAATTGCGATAAATTTCTTATCAAAACACTGCCAGATACTGGTTTGTATTTCCTTTCTGCAAAGCACAGCAAGAAAGTTTTAGATGTAGAGGGCTTTAGTGTTGAAAATGGAGCCAAAGTTCATCAGTGGACCTATTTAGGCACTCCCAATCAGCAGTTTAGTGTTGTAAAGGTTAAAAAAGGGTGGTATAAAATTATTTCTAAAAACAGCGGGAAGTGTGTTGAGATAAATAAGGATGATACAAGTCGGGTTCAAAAACAAGTTATTCAAAACGATTATAAAGGTTCAGACAATCAGCTTTTCCAATTTGTAAAAACAAATGACTCTTATTGGTTTACCATTATCAATAAGCAAACAGGAACAGCCTTATCTGTAGAAAATGCGAGCCTTGATGTGGGTGCTCAAATTAAAGGGGGCGAGATCGGGATAATTCAAGGAGATAACCAACAATTTAGAATGGTTGCATTCCCTCATTGTTTGTGTCTGTATAAAGATGAACTACCAAATGCCGCAATAACATTTTTGTGGAAAGATAATGGCGTTTTTTCAAAAACAGGCTCTTGGGCTTTTAGTAAAGAGGAATATAGTGCCACATTAAATGAAATTTTTGTTTTCTTCTAACTATTTGGGCTCAAACTTAGGAGAAGGAACGATTGCGACACTTTATCAATTAACACGAAATGATATTGGTGATGGTATTGGTGGATACGATGAAAAAAGCTCTCCGTATTTAGCAATAAAAAAACATTTCCCGTATGAATTAAAACCCTTTAGCAACAGTAAAGAAAATAGGTGGCTTTTAAATTTCGTAGAAATAAATAAGAGAAACTTTTGGCTGTTACTCTTGTCTTGCGTTACAATTTTTCTTTTTCTACAAAACAAAACATTACAAAGCTCAATTAGTGTGGAATTTAAATTTTTTATTAAAATTTGTTTGGTAGGCATTGTTATTAATGCTTTTGTAACAGGAGCAATGGCAAATGTTTTAGATAGATTGCAAGCGAGAGTTTCTTGGTTAATTCCAATGATTGCTTTTTTGCTTTTATTTAATTATGCGCTTCCCAAAATAAAAGCAAGATGGGAAGGCAAAAAAAAGGCATAAGGGAGTTGTTTTCAAAAGGTCTATTCAACCGTATTTAAAACGGTAATTTTAAAAGATAATAATTTTAATTTCCCCCCCTCGTCAATATACACGTAACAGCGGGTCTCATAATTACTATAATTTGTTTGAGGCGGAAGAAGCACTGTAAATTCAGATCTGCCCGCATTACCAAGCAAGTCTTGATAAGCAAAATTACGAGCGCGATATTCATACAGTTGTCCGTTTTTATTGATACAAACAACAATGTGACCGCTGATGGCTTTTGATGTATTGGTTTCAAGTGTATCTACCCCAATGCTTACCAATAAAAAATGATTTTTTGCATCATGCCCCAAACCAGCAGGACAAACAAGTGGTTTAGAAAAAGCATTACCAGAATTCAATTGAGAAGTTATGCTGTCCAAAAGAAGAGCAGAGCTATAAACAGGTTGATAACCTTGACCAGCAACAAGCACATCTTTTCCATCCGCATATTGGCTTGGCTCTAACCACCTTCTGTCTTCATCAGATGCTTCGTTTTTTAAAAACACTTTCCAATAATATTCTTTTGTCGTAAGTGATGTGTGTAGAACACCATTTAATGCCTGTCTTGTTTGAAATAAATTTAAGTAGAGACAAAAGAGAAGAATCAAGCCTGTTGGAAGAAGCACGGTCCATTTCTTAGTTAAAACGTTTTGAATAAAATATGCCAATGGAAAAGCCATAAAAACATAAGATTCAACAAAAGGGCGCTGGGCAAACGAACCACCATACCACCAGCAATCCCAACAAGAAATAAGGTAGGCGTTAAATAAAAAAAACAAAAAGATAGGAAAGAAAAGAGCACGATTTTTTTTGTATAAATTCACAAATCCAAGGATTGCAAAAATCATTAATGGAGTATACAGGAACCAGCCCTTTTTGTAGCTGAAGAATGCTGAAAGATGTGGTGTAAATAAATTTATTTTTTCGTCAGGATAGCTATAAAACAGCCATTCACCCGTTACCGATTTCCAATACATCAATTGTGGAAAGAGAACAAGAAAAGCGGAAATCCCCAAAACAAGAAGATGAAAATAATTTTTAAATAAAAGGGTAATTCTTTCTTTAAAGGCTGCGCAATTTCCAACGCCCCACAAAGCAGGAATAATTGCAACAACAACGCTTGTAGGACGAATTAACACGGAAATACCAAGACAAAAGCCAATGATGATAGCGTATTTGATTTTTTGATTTTCATACCATTTGATTGTATAATGCAACAGGATAGCATAAAATGTAAATACAAAATTGTGAGGCATTAATCCATCATAAGCCGTCATCACAAAATAGTTGCTTCCAAAAACAAGCAAAGCAATTGTTGCTAATACAATGGTATCTGAAAAGTATCGTGTAAGAATTTTAAACAGAAAATAAATTCCAATGAGAGAAAACAAAAACGAACCAATGAGCAACATCCATTGATAAGGAGGGGAGAAACCATCTTTTTCATATCCAAGAATAGGAGCCGCAATGTTCGCAATAAAAAAGAAAGGAGCATACGCATAGGAAAGTCCCATTGTATACTTCAGTACATATTTATCTTTTGGACCTTTATAGGCTTGATAAAATCCTTCTGTAGTTTTATATTTAGAAATAAGTGGATCCAGCCAGGCTTCCTTTTTTTCTAATTGTATATCGTTGTAAATAAATTTGGCTGGCAAATAGAGATAATAGCCAAACACATCCCAATCGAGGCGTGTTTGTCTTTTGGTGTTGTAAAAAAGAGAGACACATAAAAAGAAAAAGAGGAAGAATGTTTTTTTTGTCATTATTTTGCCCAATAATTTATTCGAATATCATCCATATAAAAAAGTGTTTTCTCTTTGTTCCAAATATACATTTTAATTTTACTTGTTGGTGGAAACGCTTGGTTGCTTAAAGAATAAGAAACACGGGCATCGGACCAAGCTGCATTATCGTTTTTTATAGAAACGATACTTTTGCCTTCCCAAAAAAGATTTTTTCTAGATGCATCGTCAATAGAAAGAACGACTAAAGCATTTTTAGAATTGTTTGTCGGATCAAATAATTTAAATGAGTAATCAATTTTGAGCGTGTTGAGTGGCGTTTCAGAAACAAAATGACTAATAGCCACACTATATTCATTCTGGTCAGAAAGTTTACAAGCACTTTTTCCAGAAAAATATTTCTCAGAAGAAATTGAAAGTGCATTATCGAAAGAAGAAGAAATAGTTTCTAAATCAAAAAACTCATTAGATACAATCCCAATATTTTTAGGGGTTCTAAGTTTAATAAAAGTATAGATATTAAAATTAGAGCCGCCTAATACTATAAAAGTGGTGTCGGTTTGAAAAACTTTTAAAAGTTCAAAATTAGGATCGGACATTAATGTTTCAAGAGGAATACGACATTCGTTTGGACCAAAGTGTGCATCCCAAAAAACAATTGAACTGTCCGGAATGGCAGCAATCCCATAGGCTTTAATGTTAGGGTATAAACCCCAAAGCTCCCCAACTTTTTCTGGATTAAACGAATCAATATTTAATACATGTGGCAAATAGGGATGCAAATAATAAACCTTTTTGTTGGCATAAGCAGACGCTTTAAACCATTCTCCGGCTTGTTTTACAACAACTTGTTCAGGATCCATTTTAAAGGGGAAATACTCGTGTTTAAAGGGGCTTCTTAAAACCCAAAAGAGTGTAGTTGCAATAATAGCAAAAGCAATAATCTTTTTTTTACGTAAAAAAGGAATCATTACAAGATGAAAACCTCTCAAACAAATAAGGGCAGAACAAGGTATAACAGCAGCTAAAACTCTTAGAAGTCCAAGTGAGTTTGCTAACCCTTTCCACCAAAAAATAGAATGAGCAACAAAATAAATGGCGAATGAACCATAAATTAAAAACAATTCTTCAGGAAGTCTATTTTCTTTCGTTTGTTTATTAATGATTGAGTGGACACTATTAAAAGCAAGTGCGACTATACCAATAAGAAACAAATAACCGAGTGCTGTGCCCCAAATTAAATTGTGTCTATCCATAAAATGGAACAAATCCCCCGTTCCATAAAAATCTTTATTTCCTCCATCGTAAGGATTTTGGTTTTTAATCCAAAAGAAATTATTGAAATAGAAAAACCCAATGATGCTGTAAACAAGCGTTCCGAAAGCAAGAAAAAGAGAGCTTAGAAATTTTCTTCTGTAAAGGAGAACAATAAAAAACAAAGGGAGAATTAAATTTCCTTCTGTTCTAACAAAAGGTAAAAAGGAAACAAGGATACAAGCCCAAAGGTAGCGTTCCGAAAACATTAAATAAATGGATGCAATCAAAATAAATCCAAAGAAAGGCTCTGTTAATCCGCTATTAAGTGTAGGGAAATAACAAGGCGTAAAAAGCAAAAAAGGAATAACCAATAAGGCATATTTTAGTTTAAGAGCTTGGGCGATTCTATAAGTAAAAAACGCAGAACCAATTCCACATAAAATATTAAAAACATTTATCCCAAACAAACCAAACTGAGAGAAGGGAGAGCTTAATAAAGTAAAAAAGGGTTTCCCCCAACTGTATAAAAGTAAATCGGGATGCAACCAACAATAGCGAGAAACTAAGTAGTGGCGGATGCCATCTCCAGAATCGTACGTAGCTTCAGCAGTGTATGCAATATAAAAGAAAAAAAAGAATGCAGATACAAGAATCAGAAATGCAATCTTATTTTGATTAAAGAGTTTAAGCATATTATGGATATTGCATTTATTAGACGAATTGGTAAAGATCAGAGATTAAACAGTATAAAGCGAAATAAATTACGTCAAGCTATTGAGTATTATAAACAAAAGTTTTATTTTTCTTTTCTTTTTCTCTGTACAACCATACAGCAGCGTTAAGAAATCCGTCTTCCTTACTTACCCCATCATCTTCAGCTTTTAAAATAAGTTGCGCCTTCCAACTGTTGCTTTTTTCAATGTTTTTTAAAACCTCGTGAACAAAAAGACGAAACTCCTTCTTTTTTAGGTTATAATAATCTTTGTTTTTTTGTGAATAAAGCTCATAAACGTTGTCAATGAAGGTGTAAGGGAAAACAGAAAGTGTTGCATCTGTTCCCATTAACAATATAACGTCACGGCTTTCAATTTCTTTTTTTAAGTCAAAAACGGGGCTCGATTTATCTGAAGGTACATGGGTGTTATATAGCCAATAATTTGATTTTTCAAAAATGCTATCAGGAATCTGAAGCTTAGAAATGGTTCTATAGTAGCTATCCCCAACAACAAGAACGTTGGGTTTTCGAGTAGGAGCATCCCCTAAATAATTAATTGTTAGATGCGGCATTTTATAGGATGGTAAGGAAGAAAAAAGATTCATTACGTTTTCAATATCTCGATCAGTTTCCGAAATAGTATCTAGATACTCAATTTTACTGATTTGAAATTTCCGCATTTTTATTTTTGTTATTTCTTCAATTTTTTTGGCAATTATGTCAATTGCTATAAATGCCGCATAATCCCCCCAGTGAACGCCAACTTGAGAAAACAAGGGGTTTTGTAATGTGTCTTTAATTGACAAGCAGTACTTCCTTAAATCAACAAAAAGGAACCCTTCATCTCTAAAGGCCTTCGCATAGCAAGAATAGTTTGTGCTGTCAAAATTCACTTTTGTTAAATAATGATGAGGTATGTATTCTGGAAAAAAGCTGCCCTTTCCTGGGGCGAATACACACAGAAGTTTAATGTTTTTTTTCTCAAGCGCCTGTTCAACAATTTTCATTTTCTCAACGTGTACAGAAATTTTTTCTCTTCCTACAAAGTCACCTCCTGTATAACCATCAATGTATGAAGTACCATATAGGAAACCATTTTCACCAACAACAACAGATTGCGCTTGGCTTGTGTTAAAAAGAGTATAGCTTAATTGATTTTGTAATCGAATAAAAGATTTTTTAAAACCTGTATTTTTATCAAAGGCCTGTTCAAATTCAAATTGATAATTTCCTTTAAGCCATGATTGCAAGCTAATTTTAGGCAACTCTTGTGTTGCTGTTGGCACACCAAACAAATCTGCTTCTTTAAAAACGCAAAAAAAATATTGAAACAATGGAAGGGTAAGGAGCGCTATTAGCAGCACAAAAAGGAGTTTTTTTGTGCTATTGTGGATGAATGTCTTTTGCTCAATCATTAAAAACGGTAATAAATAAAAGGATTAAAACCAGAAGATGTTATTGCTGCTTCACAAACAACAAACAGCACGACACAAACAAGACTCATAGCAATTGTTCTTTTGATAGAATATTCCTCAAACAAAAAGGATTGTTGTATTTTTTGAACTTTTATAAAACCACCAGCAAAAGAAAAAACAAATGCAAGAATCAACATGGTCCAAAAATTCCTTTCAAAGTAAATGTCATAAGTGGCAAAATCGAAGGAGAACATTTTTTTGATGAATGCAATTGCATGATGCAAAGTGTCTGTTTTAAAGAATACCCAGCCAACCATTACAATAATAAATGTAATGATGGTACTTGGGATGCGGCCAATTTTTTCATATACCGAAAGAAGAAACACTCTGTCAGCAATTAAAAATAGACCATGAAAGCAACCCCAAACAACAAAGTTCCAGGAAGCGCCATGCCACAGTCCGGAAAGAAGAAACACCAATCCTAAATTAAAATACAATCTGGCTTTTGAATTTACTTTGTTTCCACCTAATGGAATGTATAAATAATCGCGCATCCATCTTCCTAATGTAATGTGCCACCTTCTCCAAAATTCAGTAATGCTTTGCGATGTGTATGGATTATCAAAATTTTCAGGAAATTTAAAACCAATCATTTTTGCAATACCAATGGCCATGTCGGAGTATCCAGAAAAATCAAAATAGATTTGAAAGGTATAGGCTAGAACTCCAATCCATGCAATAGGAGTGTTTAATGTGTTTGCATCTAGCGCAAAAATTTTATCAGCTTCAGCGCCAAGCACGTTTGCAATTAATACTTTTTTTGATAAGCCAATGATAAAACGAAACAAGCCTAACAATTTATTATCAATTGTTTCTTGATCTTTTCGGTCTACTATCTGATCTGCAATTTCATTGAAACGAACAATAGGGCCTGCAATTAATTCGGGGAACAATAAAATGAACAAGCCGTAATCTGTTATTTTTGTAAAGGGTTTGTGTGTGTTTCTATATACATCAATGCAGTAACTTAATTTTTTAAAAGTAAAAAAGGAAATCCCGATCGGAAGCGCAATTTTCGTCCAGCCAGCAATCCCGTGTGCGCCCCAAGTTGAAACCAACTGATTTACATTATCTACAAAGAAGTTACTGTATTTGAAATAGGCCAGCAAACCTAAATTTAAAAGAACAGAAACAAAAAGATATAATTTGCGGTGTCTGCCTTCAGAAGAATAAATTTTCTGTACAACATAAAAGTCGAGCAGAATAGATCCTAAGACAACAAAAATAAACAAAGGAGCGCCCCAACTGAAAAACAAGATGCTGGCAAACAAAGCAATATTATTTTTATACTTCACATCTGCCATATAATAGATGATCAGAAAAAGAGGAAAAAAGTAAAGAAGAAATAAACTGCTGCTGAATACCATTATTGTTTATTTTTTAATTGTTCGTATGCTGCTTCAATAAAGCCCATTCCCAGATCGTGGTAATAGGCTTCGGTTTGAATGATTATAATAAGATCTTTTTTCACAATTTCGTTTGCTGTTTTTGATCGGTCAACCTTAAATTCTCCTATGCCATAACCGATCTTATTATAATACCAGAACTGCTGCTCTTTGAATGCATTTGTGTTTAATCCTAAGCCCGTAAATGTCCAATAATAGCTGTCTCCAACAGCAATAACGGAGGGAAGATAATAGTTAGTATCGTACTTGTATTCTATTTTTGGATAAGCCAGTTTATCTATCTTCATTGGAAACATTAAATTCATTCCCGCTCCGATGTCATAATCCGAGTCCCGCCATCCATCCGGTTGCTCAATTTCTTTTATTTTGATCTGAGGAATTTTATAGTGGAAATTATATTTAATGTACTTAAGAAGTGAATCCATGGCAAGTGTTGCTCCATAAATGCTCCAATGGGTTCCTTGTTTTGGATATAAGGGATATGGCGTTTTGCCTTTCAGTTTCATAAAATACCCATTGTAATCGATGTAATTTAATTCTGAACTTTTCAGATACTTTGAATACAGATCATAATGTGAAGTTTTTTTCTTTTGGGGGTAATATTTGAAAGGAATGTATTCAGGATAAAAGGAAGCTTTGCCAGGCGCAAGAAGAATAAGTAAATGCTTTCCTCTTTTTTCTAATTCACGATGTACAAATTCTGCTTTTTCTATTTTCAGCTTAACAGCATTCGAATCTGCACGATAAACACCTAAGTAAGCATTAATATATCCTTCTTCAAACAGATAACCCTCTTTCCCAACAAAAACATTTTTTGCAGTGGCGAAATTAAAAAAGCTATAATTAATTTGATTGTTGACCCTTACAAAAGCAGCATGCAACCCAATGTTGCTCTCAAGTCCTTTTTCAAAATTGGGTTGAAATTCACCCGAGAACCAAGCCGCCCAACTGAATGTTGGTATTTCAGCAGTTTTATACCATCCTTTTAATCCTGCAGAAGTAATAAATGGAAATTTTTTTTGAAGCGCAGGGACTAAACAAGCAATCAAAAGACAAATAAATAAATATTTTTTCAATTTATTCATTCTTTAGTTTTAATTGTTCTTGTTCGTACACCCAAAGAGCATTTAGTATAAATTCATCGGTTTCACTAATTCCTTTTTTCTTAGCATTTTCAACAAGCGCCTTTTTCCAGGAGTAATTTCCATTAATGTTTTGAATGGTTCGGGTTACAGAGCAATGAAATTCTCTGTTTTTTAATGCATAATAAGCAGCATCTTTTTTTGCATACAGTTCATAGGTTTTGTTAATAAACCCAAAAGGAAATTGAGCTAAAGAGGCATCTGTAGCAAGCAAACAAATAACATCTTGTTTTTCTATTTCTTTTTTTGCATCCAGCTCCGAAACATATTTTTTCCTTAAATATCCTTCAGGTAAAACACCATTGTTGTATAACCAATTATGATAATCGGTAAAAACATTCTGTGGAATTTTAGTGTTTATTATTCCTGCAAAATAGCTGTCGGAAATGCAAAGAAAACGAGGTTTTGCGGTAGTTGAATCGGACACAAATTGCAGTTTTGGTATTGCATATTCGGGATGCGAAATGCTTGAAAAAACATTCATTAAGCTCGCAGCATCATAGTCGCTGCTATGGTTTCCAGACAATGAAAGCATTTCAAAAGACTGCAATTTTATCTCAGTCATATTTATGTTTCTTAGTTTTTCTATATAGGAAACGATTTTTTTGCCAGCAATGTAAGAACCGTATTCTGTCCAGTGAACACCGGTGTTTGAATAAAGAGGATGTTTTTCATTTTTCTTAATCGATAAAAAGTAGCTGTTTAAATCCAAAAAATTTATCTCTTTTTCAGAAAACATTTTTTTATAACAAGCCGTATTGGTGCTGTCGTGTTTTATATCTGATTTTAATTTGTCTGGAATGTATTCAGAATAGAAACTTCCTTTCCCGGGTGCAAAAGCAACAAAAAGAGCAATGTTTTTTTTCTTTAATTCTGTTTGAACAAATTTTATTTTTTCTGTTTGAATGTCGATGTATTCGGAACCTAAAAAATCTTTTCCGTTATATGCATTTATATATGAGTTTAAAAAAAGATAATTTCCTTTTCCTACAACTACATCTCCTACTTCGGAAAAACCAAAAACAGTATAATTAAGTTGGTTGTGAACACGTACCAATGTGTTGTGGAAACCTGTATTTAGTTCAAATGCAGGCTCATAATTTTTTTGATAATCACCGGCAAACCATGTAGCAGTTGAAAACTCAGGAAGTGGTGGTGCGGGATCTACTCCGTTTAAATTTGTTTCTTTTATGAAAGGAAGGCCGAATTGAAATAGGGGAATAGTAATAATAACGATGAATATTGCAAATACACCATGTTTTACTCTAACAATATTTGTTGAATGGGCCATTTGATTTTTCCTACTCAATTGTTAAATCATAAATTTCTCCTGGAATATCATTCAAAGGAAAAGGTAAATTGTCCTGTGAATAAGGCGTTCCTGGCCACCATTTTGTATTGTGATATTCTTGTGTGATAATCAACAACATTTGATTGTTGGGGATGGATGTTACTTTGTCATTCATATATCCTACAACGCGCATTTTATTTGGTTCAGCGCCAATCCGCCAAATAATTTCTGTTGGGCGCCAATCAATTTCAAAATAAAAGTAGTCGGAACCAAAAAGTTCATCATCGCTTTCTTCTTTCTTTTCAGTAAGTGCACGATAATTATGGTCCCAACGATGTGTTTCAAATGTTTGATTTTGATACGAAATAGGATTACAGCCCGCAGCAAAATTTTTCGGTTCATGACAAGCCATGTCCCAATTTGTGCAAGCAACCGTTATGTTGCCATCTATGTTGGTGATTTCTTCCGGCAAAGGAATGTTCCAGCTGCTAATGTTTTTATTGTTGTCGCCCGGGTTTTTGTACACAGGTGGAAAAGCATTGTCTGGACAATATGGAGGTGTTTTTAATATTTCAAAATCAATTTCGCTATAATCTACTGAAGAAACTCGTTTGTCATTTGGTCCACCCCAGTAGGTTGCCATGTATCCATCTTTGTTACAGTTTCTGCGGAAATTCCATTCGCCACCGCCTTGTGTAATTAACCAGATTGCATTTGTCAAACCATTCCACACATTATTTTTATTGAGAAGTTCCGTCAATTTTACTTTTACTCTGTATTTTCCATAGGTAAAACCATGACGAGTAATAATGCCAACACTTTCTTTTTTCCATTCACCAAATTGTGTTTTTGGATTTTTGATAATGATCTTTTTTTCTTTTGAATCGGAATAAACGGTTGCACAAGGATGTTTAGAAGTTTGTAAAATGGTTGGAATCAATTCATCTTTTGTATAAAAAGCACGATTCCAATTGTAATCCATTTTCGAATAATTGTCTTTTAATATATCTGCAATTACAGGAATATTGTCCATCTTGGTTGACAAATCAACATAGTTTATGAATTGCTGAATAGCGGCATTCTTGTATAAATTACTGTCTTGTCCGCAAGTAGCACAAAAAGCAGACTTGTCTATTTCGCCATTAAAGCGGGCATCATCCACATAAATTCCGGCACCCAGATTTGGTTGTCCGACAATTTTTAATTGGGTTTGAGAAACAGCAGAAATGGTTTGTTTTAAATTTTTTCCGTTACCGTGATTAAAAAAGTAATACGGATTTACGAAATGCTCTTTACTTTTTTGGTTAATATTTTGAATGTATACAGGAATGTTTTTCAAATCATTTTCGGTAGCAATAACCAATAAAAAACTATAGTTGCCTACGCGCGGATTCCTTTTCCAGCGGTTGTTTTCGCCCTTGTGAAAATAGCGATCTTCATTTCTTGGGTTTCCAACAATGCGGAATGCATCTTCTATTTTATGAAAATTATTATCAGCTGTTATCGTTATTTTTTTGAATGTAGTGGATGTGTTTTCCCAGCTGCCATAAAAATTTTCTTCAGCATAAATATTCTCTGCCTTAGTAATAGAATCGAACTCTTCAAACTTATAGCTTTCATTCTGGTAATAAATTTTATAATATAAATTTTGTGATGTGCTTGTGTTGTTTTTTATTTCAAATTCAAACGAAAACAAACCATCAGCAACATCTTTCACCGATGGAATAATGAATCCGCTGTTAGCATTGTTATAATCAAGGAAGATCGTTTTTTTAGCGCTGCTGTCTTTTTGCCAATTCGAAATAGGATAAAAATTTTGTATGCTAAATTCGGAGCAGGATAATGTTTCAGTTTCCTCGATTGGGTTTTGATTACAGGCGAAAAGACCGGAGAGGACAATAAGGAGCATTGCGATTTTGGTCCCAGATTTCGTAAATTTTCGCAGATAAGTTACAAAAGACATGTTTAAAGATCGTTTCATTTTATTTTTTATCTGCGTTTATCTGCGGAATCTGCGAGCCACTTTCTTTTTGGATTCTATACAATTGCACGCTATTCGGTAAAAAAGGCAAATCGTCTATTTTGTCGCACCATTTGCCATCAAATGCTTCATCCGCACAATTACACATTACTACAAGCAATGAAGTTTGGCTTTTCGATAAAAAATTTCCCGGAACGATTTTAATAAACTCATAATATTTTGGATCGAAATCATTGGGATATCCATTGAATTCAACATTGCCAAGAATCATGTTTTCTCCGCCAACATTTTCTACCAGCTTTAAATCAAATCTCCAATCGGTGTTGAGTTTTAAGAATGTTTGTTTGTTATCTAAATAATTTCCAGGATAAATGCCTTCTGCCAGCCCGTCCAGGCGGGTTTTGTTTTTTGTCAACCATTCTTTTTTAGGATTATTTCCTTGGGAAACAGTCAACCATTCTTTTCCGTTAAAGTTAATGATGCCCCAATTATTATTGTGTTTGTCAACCAAAAGAATATCAATTTTGCCATCTGCATTAAAATCCCCGGAATAAAAAGTATTGTTATCATTCCAGATCGAATCAGCAACAAGAGGTGTTCCCCAGAGCTTTTTAAATTGTTTTTCTTCAACAGAATAGGAGTAGAGCCCTTTGAAGGCGCTGCCAATACAAAGCACTTCGTCCAGATTGTTTTTATCAGAATAAAAATCACCAACGATAAATTGGTTGTTCGGAGAAAAATAATCAGAGAAGTCTTTTTTATTCGAAGGAGTAATAGAAGCAGTGTTTCCGTTTTTTATTTCCTGTTTTTCAAAGTAAATGGTTTTAAAAGGAGGCTTGTTTTTTTCTGTTTTAAATCGTTTTTCATAAATAGAAATAGGATCTACAGTCGATTCCTTGCCCCTTCGTTCTGCGGGTTCGCCATAAACAATTTCTATGTCATCAATTAGAACATCCGTTTTTCCTTTGTTCCAAACACTAATTTCTAAAACATCATCTGGACTAAATTTTTCAATAGGAAGTGTGTATGAAGCATTAATTTTAGTCCAAGTATTTTTTGGAAACGATTTATTTTCCGTGCTTTTGCCTTCCCAGAACACGGTTTCCTTCTTCGAGTTAATGACAGAAGCCACAAGCACGGTGTTTGGTTTATCTGTTAAAGGATACACCCACATACTCAAACTTATTTTTTTAGGAAAAGCAGCTCCTATTTCACTAAATTTTTTAGTAATCGATGTGCCGTATTCTTTTCCTCCACTCAAATCGCAGGCTTTTTTTCCTGAGTGGGCCTTTGTTTCTTTTACATTGTCAGCACCAGATAATCCGGCTTCTGTTTCAAAATCGAAAAACAAATTAGAGTTTGTTGCTTGGTTTGTGTTAGCTTCTCTATAAATAGCGGTTCCAATAAAATCAATCGTAACATCGTCTACATAGAACATTTTTTTATTTCTATTCCAAGGATAGATCACAATGAGATTGTCAGGATTTAAAAATTCAGCCGGAATAATAAAGTCAATAATTGATTCTGACCAATTGTTTGTTTCTGCATATACAATAGGTTTCCCCTCCCAAAAAACATTTTTCCCTTTTGCATCAGCAATCGACAAAACATACAATGCATCCGGATTGTCTTTGCCAAAAAGAGTATTAAACTTGACAGAAATGTTTTTCAGGTTGCTATAAGAAGGAATGTCTCTTATGAATTTGTTTGCTGAAACCCCGAACTCAGCTGAATTTGAAAGTTTGCAGCTGTGTTTTCCGGATAGGGCCTTTTCGGTGGAAACAGAAGCTTCATTGTTGTTTTCTAAATTGAAGAACTCAGATGTAAGCGAAACAGTAATAATGGAATCCTTTTTTGCAATTGGGTCTACCGTTATACCATTTGTATTAGAATTATCTTTTCGAAGAAACAAAAAAGCCATCAAAAAGCCAAACGAGATAAGAAGGGAATAGACAAGAAATCGTTTTTTCTGGATGTTCATTTTTCAGCGCTTGCTTTTCAAATTAACGAACACGTAGGCTGTTCTTTTTGTCGATAGACGCTTTAATGTCTTCTAATTGCCCTTTTGGAATGGAGCTAATTAAATTTTTGGTGTATTCTGTTTGTGGGTTGTTATAAATTTCATCCGCATCACCCATTTCTTCTATTTTTCCTTTGTTCATCACGACCATGCGATCGCTCATGAATTTAACTACAGAAAGATCATGAGAAATAAAAATATAGGTAAAATCAAATTCGCGTTTTAACTCATTCAATAAATTTAGAACTTGTGCTTGTACTGAAACATCCAATGCAGAAACGGACTCATCACAAATAATAAATTTTGGTTTTAGAGCCAATGCTCTAGCAATACAAATCCGTTGACGTTGACCACCTGAAAATTCATGAGGATAACGATAGAAGTGTGACTCATTCATGTTCACACGTTGCAACAATTCAACAACTCTTTCTTTTCTTGCTTTATCGTTTTCTAAAATACCATGCACTTGCATTGGCTCCATAATAGCCTGCCCAATTGTGATTCGAGGGTTTAATGAAGAATAGGGATCTTGAAAAATGATTTGTATGTCCTTCCGCAAATCGCGCAATTTTTTTTGATCAAGTGTAGTAATATTTATTCCGTTAAAAATTACATCTCCGCCTGTGGGTTCAACAAGTCTTAAAACAGCTCTTCCCAACGTTGTTTTTCCGCAGCCGGATTCTCCTACCAATCCAAGTGTTTCACCGGGATAAACATCAAAAGAAACATCATCTACTGCTTTTACAAAATCTTTCGCCTTCCCAAAAATTCCTTTTTTAATAGGGAAATAAGTTTTTAAATTTTTTATCTGAAGGATCGGTTCTTTTGAATATAATAGTTTGTGAGCGGCTTCGCGTTCAGGTTTTGAAACAATAAGTCTGTTAGTAACCTCTTCCACCGATTGTTTGCTTTCAATCATTTCACCCATGTCGCTGGTTTGCATAAAATCTGCAACAGTAGGCAACCATTGTAAGCGTTTGTTCAATGGTGGACGACAAGCTAAAAGCCCTTTAGTATATGGATGTCTGGGGTTAGCAAAAATATCCATTACGGAGCCTTGTTCCACAATTTTCCCTTTATACATTACCACAACTTTGTCGGCAAGTTCAGCAATTACGCCTAAATCGTGGGTGATAAACATAATTCCCATATCATGTTCGCGTTGAAGTTTCAACATCAAATCAAGGATGGTTGCCTGAACGGTTACGTCAAGTGCAGTTGTGGGCTCATCAGCAATTAATATGTTGGGCTTGCAACTCATAGCCATAGCAATCATTACTCGTTGCTTTTGACCACCGGAAATTTGGTGTGGATAGCTTTCAAATATGGCTTCAGGGCGAGGAAGCTGAACCTCTTTAAAGAGGTCGATGGTAATTTCCTTTGCCACTTTTTTATTGACCTTTTGATGCAATAAAATGGCTTCCATTACTTGGTCGCCACAAGTATAAACAGGATTTAAGGAAGTCATTGGTTCCTGAAAAATCATGGCGATTTCGTTTCCACGAAGCTCGCGCATCTCTTTTTCAGAAAGCTTTACAATGTCTACTGGCCCTTTTCTTTTTGAATGATAAATGATTTCACCACCGGTGATTTTCCCCGGAGGGTTTGGAATAAGACGCATAACAGAAAGGGAGGTAACCGATTTACCGGATCCCGATTCTCCAACAATACCAATAGTTTCACCCTTTGCAAGCGTAAACGAAATATCATTTACAGCCTTAACGGTTTCTTCTTCTGTGCGAAATTCGGTAACTAAATGCTTTACTTCTAATAACGTTTCTTTTGCCATCGTGCTATGAGTTTTCCTCCAAAGGAGTCCTTTGGACAAAGAGTGCTAAAAGTACGTTTTGTTAAGGAAATATGCAAGTGCAATAAGACAGAAGGCCTATAAACACGACAAACAGCTATAAAAGGGAGGATTACTGCTTGTCCGGATAAATCCAAAGGGCAATTTTGCCCGGACTTCCAGGGATTGTAAAGTCAGCGCTTTCGTCACTTAGGTTAATGCGAACGTCACCATATTTATCAGACTTTACGGTCCAAACCATAAATCCTTTGTGATTCTGATTTGCTCCAAAGTGGTCGTCAAAATAAGACTTAAAGGAATTGAAAACCCGTTCGGTGTTGTTCGGGTCCTTTATGAAGATATATGATTTGATTTCGTTTAAGCCATTTTCATCAAAGCTGTAGGAAATATTGTAAGTGTTGGAATCGTTCAGTTTAAATTCATAATACAAATATCCTTCATCAGCGTCAATGCCTGCTGCAGCTTCTTTTGCAAGAACAGTATCCATTTGGTCGCCCAAGTTAAATCCGCGGAAAGTGCCGAAATCAGTGCGCATTACGCCTTCTAATTCCGGACCATATTTGCCAAGATGAGTTTTTGTCTCAGTACAAGAGCTGATAAAAAGAATCAGGATAAGTGATAAAAGAGCTGCTATTTTTTTAATGAAAGACATGTGTATAATTTGCAAGCAAAGATAGTGAGAAATTAAGTGAGTACTACGTTTTTACTATCAATCAAAGGTTGACCCATAAAACGAAGCAAGAGTTGTGCTATCGTTAAAACATCTTTTTGGCAATAGGTAACAATACGGTTCAGATTCTTTTCTTCCCAATAAACACGGGCAACATCAGAGCCGTCTATATCATCTTTAGGAGTGGGAATATTAAAAATGCCGGCTAACAAATTCAAAGAAGTATAATTTTTATAATCACCGAATTTCCATAATTCCATGGTATCTAAATGGTTTATTTCCCAAGGTTTTTTCCCCGAAATGTTAAGCGTTTTGGGAAGCTTAAGTCCGTTAATCAACATTCTGCGGCACAAAAAGGGGAAATCAAATTCTTTTCCATTGTGTGCACATAGCTGATGTTCTTTACGATTAAAGTGTTTATTTAATAATGCAGAGAACTCTTCTAAAATAATTTTTTCATCATTTCCGGAAAATGATTTTAGGCGAAATGTTTCATCATGAAAGTAGCCGACCGAGATGCATATTATTTTAGCGAACTCAGCATAAATGCCGGCTTTTTTATAAAGCGATTCGGGTGTTTCTGTTTGTTGGTAGCGAAATTTTGAATCCCAAAGTGGTTTCATTTTTTCGGGTAAGTCTTTGTATTTATAAACGAGGGGAGCGGTTTCAACATCTAAAAAAAGAACATTTGTAATTTTGATATTATCTAACATAATTTATTTGTTTTAAAAAGTTTCTTGTCAGTCGGCTCCGCTCGGGATGACACGGTCCTTGGTCGTGCTCGAAACGGGCTCAGGGTTGTCATTTCGAGCGGAGTCGAGAAAGCACGTTGGGATGAGAACTATTTTATTTAATCATCACACCTTTTTTGTTAATATAAGGAACAAGAATAAGATGTTCATCTTTGATGCTTTCGGGTAAAAAAATATACTTTTTATCGTACATCACATTGTTCAGAAAAAAGCTAACCCAGTATTCATTGTTTAGGCCAAACAAGCTTTCCATAATCGGCTCAAATTTTACAAATGATTTAGGCCCAACGGCATCTAAAAAATGTCGTAATGTAGATGTCTTTACCGCTTCTTCATTAACGGTTCCATACCCATGAGAAGAAACTAAAACGCCTTCAATTTTTTCTTTTTTTAAATTTATCAGATAAACATTCCATTCTGTTGCATCTAACTCATTTGTTTCTTTAACTACGGCAACAGCAATATCTTCAACTGTTGGCGGGGCAATATCTTTCTTCATTTACAGGGAGTAATCTTTATTAATACTGTCATCTCGTGTTGTAGCAGGGCATGAAGCTTGAGAGCTTTATTATGCTTCGTAAATGTCTCCGCTCTCCCGACTCCTTACTATTCACCATACATTTTCAATGCCTCATCAATATATGTGTATACATCTTTCGGATGATCCTCGGTTGGCAACTGCTTCTCACGTTTTTTACCTAAACGCACCACCACCATTTTTTTATCTGGGATACACAAAATATATTGCCCTAAAATTCCTCTTGCATAATAAATGTAATGGCCTTGATAGTTAGGAATAATCCACCAAGCATAACCATACTTTTGTTGTTTGTTTCCATTCACATCAACTAAATCAGCAAGTTTGATAGAGTTGGCAACATATTCCTGAGACACAATTTGTCTGCCATTGCATTTTCCACTATCTAAAAATAGTTCACCTATACGAGCAAAATCGGGAGCGTTTGAATTAAAACAGCAGTATGATTTTTCTTCACCATTTTCATGGTCTAAGCTCCAAAGGGCTTTGTTTTTAGCACCAAGAGGGGCCCATAATTTTTCAGAAGCGTAATCACTTAGCTTTTTTCCTGTTGCTTTTTCCAAAACAAATCCTAGCAAAACAGTATTTCCACTTAAATATTTAAACACTTTTCCGGGTTCTTCCTTTACAGAATAGGAAAAAGTCAATTCTGTTAAATCTTTTCCGTAATAGGCTTTCGCGGGATAAGCAAAAGGGTTGGCATAACTCTCGTCAAAATTAACTCCTGACGACATAGTCAACACTTGTTCTATCGTCAACTTTGCATTTTCTCCAATTGCGTATTCAGGCAAAAAGTCCCCAACAGGTTGATCCACACTTTTAATTTTTCCTTCGTCAATTGCAATTCCAATCAAAATGGAAACGAATGTTTTGGCCATTGAAAAGGAGTTGGTATAGGAATCTTCTCCGTATCCATCCCAGTATTGCTCGTGTACAATCGAATCGTTTTTAATAATCACGTACGCAACCGATTCCATGGACTCAAACTCTTTTAAGGCTTCTGCGGAAATCTGTTTGCTGTTGTATTGTTTTGAATGATTCCAAGAAATGTGAGTTCCATTTGCTACTTCACGACTTTCAAAAATCACATATTCATCAATGCTTGGTCCACCGCGCCCTTTCAGATAAGTATTTCCAATTGCTCTGTACAAATGCATGTTGCCCGTAACTATGATTGCCAAATTGAGCACAACAAGAATGATTAAAAACCATTTCCCTATTTTTTTTAACGATTTCATATTGCTCGTGTTTGATTAGAATACTCAAAAATACATCATTCTAAGAAATAATGATAGCAGATAAACACTTAAATTTATTTCACATCAAAATCTGTTTAGCTTTGTAAAACGTACTTATCAAAGATGAAAAACCACATTTTAGTAGTCTGCATTTTCTTTTGTTCTTTTTCGGTGAAATTTTTTGCTCAGGCGGATAGCGTTGCTCAGACGGATCGCTACTATAAACACAAATATGAGAACGATTTTTTTGCTGCAAGCGATCGTTATTATACACAAGG